>Ga0307512_10000057_pt1 | contig 124590 bp, 107 predicted proteins | sample 14_EM_MG_FD_200267 | JGI IMG/M metagenome (GOLD analysis project Ga0307512, IMG submission 200267) | Populus trichocarpa ectomycorrhiza microbial communities from riparian zone in the Pacific Northwest, United States - 14_EM | ecosystem: Host-associated > Plants > Roots > Unclassified... | reverse complement strand
AGTAAGTAGTAAGATTATCGGTACAGATCTAAGTGTCATGGCAGTCGTCTATATAAGGTTGAAGTTACCCGGCCCTGGACACGTAACGTGCCCGTTGCCGTATGACGCCGTTACATTTGCCATGAATACTCGAGCCAGTGTCTCACATCCTTACACACCTACTCAAAATTGCCCAGCCTGTCTCTATTTCAAACTGGTATTGGCGTATATGCAGTAATTGATCCATCATAATTATATGTGTCCAGGACTCTTCGGTGCAACTGAACTTTCATGGTATCCGAGCAAAAGATGCAACTTTGCCATGAATAAGAGAGCCGTGTCTTGTATTCTGACAGAAGTACTCAATATCGCCTAGAAAGTATTCTTGCCAAATGGGATTGGTAAATATGCAGTGCTTGATCTGTCATAATGAGACTCATGACATATGCTGAAGATTCTCTGGTGCACCTGAAAGTGGTTGAATTATGCTTCTTTCATTCGATTGATTTTGGGATGTGTCAGTGGTCTCAGGTTTCTGGTGCTCCTGACATTTGCAGTGGATGAATGATTTGAAGCCCATCACCGCATCATTCTCACAATTCGACCCATGCCATTTGTCCGGAATCAGGCCAGCAGGAAACATGCAATACAGCTTCTTATTTGACTTCATCCCATATTGGTCATTAATTCTAATTAAGAACAGTAATGAAATCCCACTCTAGCAATTGCAGATTTATTACTCAACAATTCAAACATCAAGAACTTTGATTCACTTCAACTTGACACAGCAAGGATTTCTGTATGCAGTATAGTGTGCCTTACAAACGGCAGTTTCGACTATTGTTATCAGTTAAGAAGATTGTGTTGGTTGAATGTCTGGGGAGGTGCACCTTGATGAAGCGTCCAAACAATCGAAGATGATAGTTCATCGAGCTGCCATGTGTGACCATTCCCAGTCAGCCACATCGTATGGTCCTCATCAGTTTACAGGATACGGTAAATGATTGATCTTGTCATGTTCGGTTTACTGATGAAGCCATGTATGACTCTCATTTGGGCCACAGCAGAGTGTTGATGGAGACGGCTCGCATGCGTATTTTAGCCACTGGGACCCGTATGTAGTCACAATGAGTGTGGTACTCTGTTTTGCCCTAGCCATGGTGACTCATGTAAATGCCTGCCACTGCTCATTCAATACCCAGAACTTCATAGTTACTACTGTATAGTGTGCAGCGGAAAGATTTAGGCCTGTCCCAGCGACTGTGGGTGTAGTGACGAATACAGAGGGGTTTCTTGAATCCTGGAATTTGAGTTGCCTTTCTGGGTGTTCAGTATTGCTGATTGCAGCATACATGTGGAATGTATCCACATGATCCGCAAAAAACGTGGTTAGCAACCACTTCAAATGGCAAACTTGGCCTGGCAGTGGACAGAATAGCACGGCATATAGTGGAGGAGGTGCACAGGGGAGTGCACTTTCATTTCTCTCGTGTTATAGAAGAAGTGCCTCTCTGGTTGGGTTGCGTTCATCAGTTTTGGGATGCTCCGCAGGTTCGTTGATAAGCATGGGCAGCAATGTGTCTCTCAGCCATCAGACAATCGAAGAATCCACCAAAGAATCGAGTGGGCATTCATCTTACCATTATCCAGAAATGTCGTCCCAATCCTCGGTGTCTCCTATCACTAACACAAAACCGGCTGGCTACAATCTATGCATCCTCCATACTACTGAAGCACCCTGTGGAGTCAATCTCTCAAATAGGGTCTCCAGATTTCTTTGCTCTTCTGCCGTCCACTGGAGAACAATGAGGTGTGCATCCTCCTTCTGTATCCGAAAGAGTGGTTATCCATTGGCTAGTTTCGATTCTGACCACCTCCTTATTGTCCGTGGTCTGGCAATCTGTATTATCCAGAGCGCCACATTCTATTGAGCTTCTTTGTCTGCTGTCCAGATAGCATGCATCAAAATCTTCAATGCAGAATACAATGCCTCTCCACGATGCTTCTCAATTGCAGTATCAGACGCTGGATGGTCAGGCACACTTGAAACCAGCCACATCATCTGATAACACCAGTCATATATTGAATGGAATCCTGCCATTGTGGTGACTTGAAGTTTGAATCCAATTCACCCATTCATCACTATGTGCCAGCCCACAATATTTATAGTCTGGTACCAAAGGGACAGATCAAACATCACACATCTCCCTGAACTGTACAGGAGTTGGCCGTTGCTTGATCGTGTTGTTCTGGATGTTAAGGTACCATATGAAACAAGGTGGACATTCAATTAGTATTCTGGGTGGTCAATGCTAGTGTTCCGATTCTTGGGGGTGCGATTTGCAATTTCCATGTTCAATAAGTTCACAAGTTTGAAATCGGTTCCAGATGTCAAATTATCAATGACACGGTCCAATGTGTCTGCCACTCCGGGCATTGTGACCACCTGGATACGTTCAAGGGATGAAGTAAGCACTGGATGCCCCTGACGTGGAGTCATCTGGATCTCTACAAAGCAGTACGGCACCGAATTCTATCTGTGCAACAGAAACGACTCCCATTCTTCATTGATAATCCTGGGATAGTTGTTCTGCACCATATTTACCCACTCCTCAGGTGTATTCCCCCACAAGATTGACAGTGGCAACCACATAACAACCTTCTCAGTCAGCAATTTGCATAACATAGCTGCTGCCACTGAGGTAAAAGTCTTGGCAAGACCCATTTCATCTGCCACCAGCCCTCCTGGCATATCTGAATCCCAAACACATTTTCTCACAATGAACCATATTGCCCAAACCTGATTCGCCAGAAACTTGGTTCTGGGCAGGCCTGGAATTGAATACTTGTTGCCAGGGACTCAGTCACCTGTCAATTGGGAAATCAGAAATGCATACAGCAGCCTAACGGCCTCAGCATGACACTCATAGTCATATTCATTGTTGAATGTATTGAGAACAGTATTCAATACTAAACTGGTATTTTCTGGATCGAGAACCTCCTCACTATTCTCTACTTGCTCCTGAACCTCCCTTCCACCTTTGTCTGTTTTCTTTTGGTCCTGAATGATCTCTTTCAGTTGCTCTGATCTAAGCTTGGCAGATGGGCTCATATTCTGGTACTCATGAAATTCATCAAAATGTTGGGTACTTTATTGAGAAGCAACCGTTTGAATGAATATATCGGGGTGGAATGAAATGAAGTCTGTTCAACCAATTGGAGCTTACATTAATAGAAGTATCATTCTCTTGCCCACCATTCTCCTCACCATCCTGTCTTCCACTCTCTTGAGAACCTTCCAAAGTCTATGTATAATAATTAGCGGTTGCTCACATCTAGTGTTAGCAACAGGTCCGGAAACCAGCCAGCTGTCCTGGTTTGCACCGGAAACACAGTTCGGTTGGGTTTCATAACCATCCAAAAACCTGACCCGCTGCTTCTTAGCAGTTCAAACCTGGCCCCGTACCCGTCAACCCGCGGGTTTCACCGGCTTTGGCTAGACCCATCGTGTCCAATCTCCGGTTTTGCATTTGGGGTTGTTCTGTTTATGGTCACATTCAGATATCTTACTGTGAATCGTAAAATATTAACGATGGTATGTCGATGTTCCTTTTGGACGTACTGGCCGCCTTTGTGATCAAAATATGTAGACAAACGCTCCCTGCCCCAACCTGGAAATGAGCGTCAACCGAGCATCAACAATTCTAGGTCTTGTATCCTGGGTAATCAGAGCGAGCATTGGTTGCAGCTAGTCATAACTGAGGTAATGGCCTCCTGTATAGGCGAAAGCAGAAGCTACACGCTCCCAGCCCCATTGTGAAAATAAGCGTCAAATGAGCATCAACGATTTAAGGTCTCACATCTTGGGTAATATAAGTGGTGCATGATTGCAAACCTCTATGAAGGAGGAATTTGCAGCCTCTCTAGGCAGATAAGCAAGCGACATTCCTGCGACAGCCTCCCAGACCGCAAGAACTAATGTCATCTACAATGAAGCAACGAAGAGTTCATGACTGTTTTCGCCTAGAAAAACTGTCACAACATCATATATACAGAATGACAAATGCATTGTGGTTTGATTACCAATGATGAAAGGCCAAAAATTGTTGACCCTCCGTTGATGCCCATTTTCATGAAGGGGCACACAGCGTGTGGTTATCTATTTTCTCTATAAAGGCGGCCAATACTTTGATTATATATAGGAACGATCATATCGCTTTTGACTTACCCGACTTACAAGACCAAAAAACGTTGACGCTCTGTTGACACTCATTTTGCCATGGGCGTATCCACAATATGTTATCATTTATTTTGGCGTAATATATCATTAATGGTGTTTTGGCAGCCTTTGTACTGTCTTCATATACATTCTCCTTCATCAAAACATTGTTCTTTAATAATATATATAGATATATTCTTTAAAATATACTTTGAAGTGTCCACTAATTGTAGATGATAATACACTGAAAAATCTCGTTTCATTCGATCAATGCTCATCTTCACTGTCCAGTTCGCTCAATTGGCTGCTGTTGTCTGCAAAATGGATGTCAGGTGCATTACCATGCAGCAGATAGTGTACTAACCAGTGGATGTTCCATCATCAGTCAGCAAATCTGGATCAAAATCTTTCTCACGCTTGTGATCCTTGGCAGATGCATCATCATTCAAAAATTCAGCTCTGGGAAGAGGAGCATGTATATACACATATCCGGGTGGCACACCTTCGATTTCGGATAGATGAGTTGCCTCCTCGTTAGCGGGTGGAACATGTGGCGTTTCAGGTAGCTGTGTTGTCGGTTCTGGTGCCGGCTCTCTGGGTCGCTCTGGGGGAGGTGCACCCATGGCTTTGCGGCTCCAGCGTGTCTGGGGATTCTGTGCTGTGCCATGTTGGCAAGGAAGGCAGCCGTCCGTCGGATTTTCCCGAAGCATAGCCTGGTGTCTTTCCGTCGCAGCCTTCACATCTTGATGCCCAGGAAACTCAACTCCCCGCTTCTTCTCTTCTCGGACTTCCGCCCGAGGTTTCTTAATTAGGAATTGCGATTCCTCTATTGCAGTGCGCGAAAAACCCCCTTTGGCCATTTTGGCCATATTCACAGCCAGGCGCATGTCAGACTGTTCTAGCTGTACCCGACCTTCTTGCCTTGCCATAGTTGCAGACATGTTGAAAACCTACAAGGAAATTAGTTGCTGCATCTACATAGTAGATTCGGCCATTACCTCAACCATATACGCTTTGGTAGCATCCTCTAATGTGGCTAATGCCTGTTTTGTCACGGTTTGAGTTGCGAGTGATTGGTTGAAGGGTACATAGGCATAGTGTTAGAAAAGCGGAAGGAATTAGTGTTACTGAAGGACGGAGACGTTGAAAGACGCAGGAACAGCATGAGGGTGTTGCGGGAAGGTGGTGGTATAATCTGTTATGATGAGGAAGTGGATTGAGGTGTTGCGACGTCGGATGATTAGTGTGGTTGTATTGATAAGAGTTGTGTTGGTGGTGTGTAAAATCATGGTTGGATATTCGGAAGGTACATCGGAGCATGAGGAATGGTTTGAGGGTGGCAGACAAAGTGTATGTAAAGAGAGGTTGTTTGGTGTTGAAGGATTTCCTGTTCTTCTCTCTGTACTCGTTCTCTTGTATAGCAAAGCAAGTACGACTTTGACCCAGCCTTGATTCTTGCTCTGTTTTGATTCCCTCGATACGAACTTCGAAGCGTCTGATTCTGATTACGCTCTTATATCATTGTTACCAACATCACCTACATCCAATCCTGCCCATTACATGTTTGGTCCATGCTCGGGGATTCTTATCACCAAATTCTTCCAGGAAATCCCAGAGCAGACAACATCACGATGTTCGATTTCGCGGACTGTGCAGACAAATGCCTTGGTTCAGCATGGAGGTTTCCCATTACAGGCGGCTAGAAGTTGGTCACGCAGCTCTCGACATACACCAGCTGCATGATATATCAGTAGTTGACGGTCGTTCACCGCGATTCCACTATACTTACATCCGATTGGGTGCTGCTTCTTGTTCTTGCTGCTTCCGGTTTTACGGACAATATTTAACTGGGCATCCAGTGTCATGTCTCCAGTGGTTGCATTTGCAGTGTCATGGTGAGCTACGTGGTGTCTGCGTTGTAGCTCGGTCTCAGGGGGTGGCGTATTGGAAGAAACGCCTGTCGTTCTGCTCGATTTTATTCCATGCTCAACTTGCTGAGGTGTTTGTGGAGCCATGATTTGCTGCAGTGGAAGTGAAGAGATTATGATAACGAAACAAAGTGGGAAGTCCTGAGGAAGAAGATAATGAAAAGAAGTGGGAAGTCTTGAGGAATATATAGTTAGCTGCAAGTGAAAATGGCATGCGTAACAGCCAATGTCCTCGTTCTACACAGGATGAATCCTGCGGCGCATAGCTGCGGGTTGCATGGGTTGCCAACCGTCCTGCGATTTGACTCAAGTTTGTCTGATGTTGTGTGATTGTTTAGAGGGATAAATCACAGTGACTGACCGTTGAAGTCCCGTGTTTGAGTGATAACAACGGTACATTCTTCGTTGGAAAGGACATCTGCTGATGTTTGTCTCAACAAATCCTTGGGATCTTACATGATACAGATGCCAAACATCACGTCATGATCTATGGTTAGCATTGCATCAGCAAAAAGTGGAAAAAGTATTCTGAGCATTTTGAGCATTTTGAAGGATTGTGAAAGTCAAGTTCGCATTTAGTCGATTTTGTCGGGTGCAGTTATACCAATCAAACTTGGCGATATTACATCCACAATATGACGGGATTTTCAAACTTGGTATAGTGCTCCAAAATAGGTATAGCCTAGTTGGATACATTTCTTAATTGATTAAAGTCAGCTACTTTTATTTTTGAAAAATGTAATGAACATAGAATACTTTGCTGAGTCATGACATGAAACTTGACATTACTATTTCGAAATGACAAATCAAAACCAAACTAACTCAAATAGGAAATATTATTAAACATATTCAGTTATTTGTTGATTATAGCTGGAGGTATTCCAAATATGGTTAGTTTCATTATGATTTGTCATGAAGATATATAAACCAAAAGATTCATAATATTACTAAGCAAGCAATAGTACGTCTATTACATATTTCATTTTTAAAAATAGACTAACTTTTGACTATAAAACAATGTAACAGACTATGCTATACCCCTTTGGGAATACTATACCAAGTTTGAAAATCCCGCAGAGATATGAAAATAATTTTACTGAGTATATTTCCAGCCAGAGTGCACTGCATAATTGAGAACAGGCGAACTTGAATTTCAAAATGCTCAGAATACTGAGAATGCCATTTCATTTTTTGCTGATGTGCTATTCCCCATGTTGTGACAGTCAAAACGCAGATTATGCTTTGTTCAAGTTGATCAAGAGTATCAACCTCGACATAAAAGATGCAGCTTGCCTCTATGTGGTCCGTATCTTTCAACATCCAACATCCCGTCCATCAACAAAGTCAACACAAAATACAACGGGCAATGTTCCGAAAAAGCATATTTCGCCACTACCGGCAGGCAAATACGGCAAATCGTCAGAGCGCTCCACATGACGACTTCATGAAGCGAATCAGGGCAAACGCGGCTGGGAAGTAGAACTGTTCCGAGCCCTTGGATTGTTGCGTAGCTTGCGATCCAAAAAGAAGTTTGCGGCAGGGAAACTACATGAAACGCACTTCTTAAGTAACGAAGAGCAGGAGAAATGGATTGAGGATTATGTGCAAAGAGACACGGCTGTGGCAAGAAAGTGAGTTGAAGATGCAGAGACAGCAATTAAACAGAAGCAGGATGATATGAGAAATGCTGAAAAGGTGGGATTGACAACCACCAAGCCTGAAACAACATTTGGGGAGATGTTGAACCCCATCGGAGATAGTCTGAGCAATCTTGCAAGTTTCGACTCTGTGGAGAATGGGGATAACGAGGATGATGATGAAGAAGATTCGTCTTTGGTCAAGCTTAGCGAAGATGATGAACCCGGCTGGGTGATGGGCACAATCTCTCAAACGGTACAGTATCACATGCAGCATTTTCGGCAGAAGCAGATGAAGCTTGACAAATTGACGCAACCAGGCTGGGGAGACACGGCCGACTACTTCCATGAGAGGGATAAGAAGTACGGAACGGCTGAATCCAAGGTTCCAGCTGTTGTTCAACTTCAAACGGCAGATGATGCAGCATTATCTGTACCGACGACATTTAGTGAGCCTCGGGAGACTCTTGATAGTGTCCCTGGAAAATTCCAAATGCCGCAAGTGACTTCTCGACCAGGCAGTAGTCATATGCGGCTAGGTTCAAATAAACCGCAGACACACGCATGCATTCCGTCCCTCCTGCCCGCCCCGATGCGCAGTTGGTCACATAATCAGCAATCCAAGCACGTTGAACCCGTAAGCTTTAACCCCTCCATATCGCATCCCAAGCTAATTACCATATAGAAATTGGATTCCGACTAGGACATGGTGACGGCTCCTGAGTCGCTGGAGAAATGAATAGGCAAATTGGCATTTGTGACGATGTATCAATTTCAAATGCAATACCTGTACTTATTTTGCTACGTGTCAGCTGTTACTTGATTTCAGTGACCAAATTGTGAGACATGATATTTCGTCTATGGATGTGCAAGGGTCGGATGGGCCATGCCAATGTTCAAGACATCAAATCTCGTTGACTGACAACCAATCAATGTGATATTGTCCTGCCCATCACTATTGAGTGAGACAATTAAAAGTAAATTCCAGACGAAACTCACAAACGAAAAATAAGTCAGTGATGTCATATGAGTCATAGATGCAGCGGTCAAAGCGCAATATGACGCTGAATGAATGACGACTGTGATGCTGCATACAATCATGCATCCAACTGCACAACTCGCTGCACAGACCTGGTGCACATAGATGAGATGTTGAAAATTGCTTATGGTAGGTCATGGAAATTGCGGAGAATAAGCTGGATGGGGAACGGTGAGGAAGTCGGGCTAAAGATATCAAAAAATAGTGTACAGATTTATATGCGGTTAATTGCCGGCCAGAAGCGCTAGAACATGATAGGCCAAAGTCATTTATCACTCAGATAGTGTGTCTAGTGGTGGATTAGAAATTGAGAGGCTTGGAAGCATTTGGATGAAAATGTTTATACTTAGAAACGATTTATTGGCTGCCAATGACGACTATATGCATCTTTACATACAATTGTTGAGCACTCACTGACTGTCAGTATGTCATTAAGGTGAGCGTCAATGGAGCTTCAATGATTTTTAGTCTTACATTTTCGGCACACAAACAGCTGTATAGTCACATCCTTCCAAAGTCATTGTATTGGTGGTGTTTATAGGCAAAAAGGATAGTGAGACGCTTGTTAACCAATCCTGGAAATGAGCGTCAATGATGCCTCAACGATTTTTGGTCTTGTGAGTCTGGTAATCCAACAGAAGACATAGTCGCTGTAATACATAATCAAAGTATTGGCCGCCTTTAAGGCCAAAAATGCTAGCGTTGGCATCGCTACTATCTCTTAAAAATGATCGTCAATGGAGCGTCAACAATTCTGGTTCTTGCCTGTTGGATAATCAAACAGCTGTGTGACGATATTAAGCTATAATTGGAGTTTTGGCCACCTTTATGGGAAGAAATGGCAGCGACCATATCACTACCACCTCCTAAAAATGAGTGTCAACAATTTTTGGTCCCACATCATGGACACTCAAAGTGCTGTGCATTGACATTAACCCATAATCAATGTATCGCCCACCTTTATGGGCAAAAATGCTATTGACAATATCATTACCACCTCCCAAAAACGAGCGTCAACGGAGCGACAACAATTTTTGGTCTTGCATCTTGGACAATCTAAGGGCTACGGAAAGGCAGTAACCCACAATCATCCTTTCGGCTACCGTTACGGGCAAAAATGCTACGGACGATATTGCATCCGCCTCCTACAATTGAGCGCCCACCAAGCATCAACAATTTTTGTGGGGGCTCAGAAAGCTACACAGCAATGAACTGGACTGCATTGTTACAGAATTGAGTCTTACGCGGTCAGTCTTTTCGAGATGTCCTTGTATACCACTTGACAAATATGCATGCAATGTCTCACAGATCTGATTTTTATGCTTGTAGCTGCAGAGTCAATATTTAAGAACCCGCAGTCTGCGTTACTATATTGTTACCTTCGGCAGGCATTCGAGTCCGATTACCCTGATTTCTGATTCCGACGGCCATGTCTGATTCAAAATTGTTAAACACCTCGTTGCTCGAGGTAATGATCTCTTCCAAAAACGAACGTGTCTTTATTCGTGATTTGAGTGACCTTACTGTACAACTCATCTGCAATGCTTGGTCGGCTTCAATGAATGTAGGCACAAAGCGGCCTATTGATTGGAATGATTCTAGACATGCGCCTTCGTGGGGAGTCTCTTTACACTGCGGAATTGAGGACAGCGGCAGCCCTGGCATCATATGTATTGTTAGTCATCAAGTTCTTCGCCATCCATCAGAACATGGGACCAGCTCAATGGGGAATCACTTGCTGGCAAAAGCTGACATCGCAAAGTTAAACGAATTAACAGAGTCAGCGGTTACAGAATTGACTCGTTCAATGGCTGATGAAACCGCTTTGGCTATCGTAGAAAGGCAAGGAAGTCGAGGAATCACAATAGCATGTTTGCAGAGGAAGATCATATTTGGCATCCAGGTCGATCCATGTTGACCGAAATGACAGACGAAACGTTCTAACCAGGCAACTAAGGACTTTGAATCCTCTGAATTTTACCAAGACAGGTGGAATTGCTACCTCATGTTAGGATTTGTTTTGGCCCATATTCCATAGAATGTTATATTCAATCTAGAGCTACGACGGTCGCATGAGACATTACGCGATGACCGAGTGGTGCTGTCTGCTGCGACTCTTAGCAACATTTGCCAGAGGGAATATGCACTGACCATGGATGCATTTAAGAAGCATTTACCATCACGCAAAAAGGAGAGTTTAGCTTTGGATGGATGGACATCCCCGAACAAACTCGCAATAATGTCGGTCATTGCTTACGATATGGATCTAAACTGGGCATTGTGTGGTGTTCAACATGCTTTCGATGAGGTTGATCGCCTGTTCTGTTCCCGTTTCGAAAGCTAATTCAGGATGATAGGTGAAGGGCCAATATACATGAGCAATGCTAGCTGTACATTTGAAGGACGTTCTTGATCGTTTTGAGCTTAGCGATGGCGTTTTGCTTGGTATTACGACTGATATGGCTTCATCAAAGTACTCGATGACATGCAAGTTGCAATCAACACTCGAGGCCTCTGCAATCCACTGGCCTGCTTCGAGGAAGCACATACCATGCATGGCGCACGTCATACAGCTGGCTTTAGGTGCATTCATGAGCAGTCTAGGTGTAAAAGGCCGCACCAAGTCTTGGGAAGCCCATGAGCGCGATCAGCAATTTGGAGAGAATTAGAGCATAGACATTGGGAAGAGTCAAGGACTTCAAAGAGAGGGCAACGCTAGAATCAATAAGGTGTCGGCCATGACACCAGGTTTGTCCAAGATAATTGAGAAAGTGCGTATTTCGTGATATTTTGAAAGTCCTGAAATTGACCATCATATAGCAGAGAATGCTTGCTGTGTTGATTACACTGACACCTGGTTGTCGAGACAAGTTCATTGACTGTCAAAATGCCAAAGTTCGCATCAGGGTACTACCGATTATGGATGTGAAGACACGGCGGAACTCAACACTGGAGTTGCTCGAGGGCGCCTACCGATTACGTGAACTCACACGCGAGTGGCTCCATAATCCATAATACACTGATTACTGGCCACTTTTTACAACTCAAGATGAGTGGACCATTGTGAAGTATGTCACAGAAGTATTGAGGCCATTTTGATATTGGACCCTGTGGATATCGAAGAGGTATACAGTCACATTGCATCACGTTATCACAGTGTAAAATGACATGTTTGATCACATGGACGGCGTGATGTGTGCTTTGCCCAGGAAGAAGACTCAATGGAAGGACGACTTGTTCCTCGCTGTGAAGTTAGCTCGACAGACGCTGTCCAACTGATACGCTGAAGAGACTCCAACGACGGGCATGCTGCTCATTTCCACATTTATCCTCAATCTCTTTCGGAAGTTGCGACCGTGTAGAAAGTGGGACAAGGGAATGGATATTGATCCTGAAAATGAGACATCCTATACTACCCAATACCAAGAGGCCTTTCTGAAGTATGTTGAGAATGAATACTGTGCGAAACATTGACGTGTGCCAGTCAATAAGCATGAAAGCTTACCGAGCAGCAATCCCATCCCCTCTGCAACGGCTTCAGGATCCTGTCAATCATCCTTTGATCCATATGATTAGTCAAGCGATGATGAAGAATACTAAATGCCTAACATTGTGGCTGAGACGACACCCAGACGAAGCAATCGTGCAGCACGTCCATTGACTGCCGCCAGGCTCAATTTGAATTCGCCGCCTGAAGCACCAAAGAACTGAAGGCAAATTAATCCAAATCTCAATGATTACAACTCCGACCCAGTAGTGATTAGCAGTACATATTGGTTACCAGACAAACCCGACAGGTGCCGTCAACAGGAGCAAACGCACAGAAGGTACGCCGATCTTTCCAATGTGTCGTGTGACATCTTTTCTATCATACCACCTTGTGTCGGAGTGGAGGCCAGTGTTTCCCTTGGCCGAGATGTTATCGGCTGGAAGTAGTCAAAAACCACAGGCGAGACCCATCGCGAAAAAGTCGTTGTTAGGCAGTTTGCTCAAGCCTTTAACGGGATTTTGGGAGGCACTGACCCACAAATGGATACAACCAACACAGAAAACGACTCGGAAATGAGGAAAGAAGCGGAAGAAAGGAAATCCCACAGAATGGCCAAGGTTCATGACATTTTGGAGATGTGGCAGGGCAGCCAAAACCTACATGCTACCCAGAAAGATTCTCTCGCTCAGAACAAGCAGATGACCGCCGTGGGATACATTTTGGACACGGAAGAGATCGTCAATATATTGAGGTCACTCTTTCAACATAATTGTGCAGCTGCATTCGGATTGTCAGAAAGATCTCATTTGCCACCACGTTTGTCTGCAAAGGACCTCGCTGAAGGACGAACTCAAGTATTTAATATCCGCCGAATCTCAAGAATCAACGCTCATCCAGTCAAAAGTGATGAGTATAGCACACTGGAAAGCATTTCGGACACAGAAGATTGGCTTCACTGGAATGGGGACTAAGATGATTCAAATGACAACAAAGACGATTGCGCGGCGGACGCTGAATCTCATACAGAGGAAGACAATAGCATTGAGAATCGCAAATCCCCAGAGCAGCGGGATGTGAGCGCCACGGCAAATTTTCCTGGAATGATTAGGCCTACATGGAAGTTGAAGAGACAGCCTGAAAAGCTGTTGATGACGGTCAATGCAATTGAACGAGGAGGAATCAGGGAGTGAAGCAAAAGTAGGACACAGTGCGTCAATGTTTTGCCAGCTTCTTTATGTATCTTGACCGAGAGTTTTAGTTAGAGATATATAATGGGGGAATGGTGAGCAGTAGCTTGTGAATACCGGTTGATAAACAGATGTATAGCAGGCTGAAGGAACCTTTTGACAAGATACATGAATTTTAGTCGTGTGAGAGCAAACAGTGCAAGAATGTTACTGTGCTCGGCTTTGCCACAGGGCCAAGTCTCAATCTGTGAGACAGACTACGAAGAAGTTCAAAACATGATGAAAACTATTATCGATGGCAGCAGATGTTGAATGGACAATTCATCAAAATGAGCATCAATGAAGCGTCAACGATTTGTGGTTTTATGAGTACGGTAACTACATGGTGATTTGATCGCTGTTATGCATATCCGATCTATTGCCAGCATTTATAGGCCAGAGAGACAGCTGAATCATCACCGCCCCATTCTGAGAATGAGCGTCAACGGAGTGTCAACAATTTGTAGTTTTGTAAGTACGGTAGTTACGCAGGGATTTGGTCGCCAATATGCATAACCGATGGATTGGCAGTCTGTATTCGGAAAAGAGACAGAAACACGGTCACCGTCCCATTGTGAGAATGAATGTCAACTGAGCATCAACGAATTGTGGTTGTGTGAGTACGGTAATTACACAGTGATTTGGTCGCTGTTATGCATACCTGATCTATTGCCAGCTGTTATAGGCAAAAGAGACAGCAAATCGGTCACCGCCTCATTCTGAGAATGAGCATCAACGGAGTGTCAACGATTTGTGGTTTTGTAAGTACAGTAGTTACACAGTGATTTGGTCCCTGTTATGCATAACCGATGTATTGGCAGCTTTTTTAGGCAAAAGAGACAGCAACATGGTCACCGCCCCTTTCTGAGAATGAGCGTCAATGGAGTGTCCACGATTTTTAGCTTCACATCTTGGATAATTTATTTTCCGATTGGTTGCAGACATCCATTCATCAGATATTGGCTGCCTTTACTGAGAATAACCAAAGCGACATGCTTGCTGCCGCTTTCTGAGAATGCCTGTCAATGGAGTGTCAACCATTTTTAGCTTCGCATTTTGGGTAATTTATGTCCCGATTGGTCGCAGACATCCATTTATCAAATATTAGCAGCCTTTACTGGCAAAAACAACAGCGACATGCTCACTGCCGCACCCTGAATATGAGCGTCAATGGAGCGTCAACAGTTTTAGTTGTTGCATATTTGGTAATCAAGGCATCGCGCTGATCTTCGCGTTCAGAACGGAATAATTGACCACCCTCATAGGCAAAAAAACAATTTATCAAAGGTAAAACACCGATTCCAAATTAATTGATATTGCAATCTGCAAAGCATGCAAAAACATATCCTTGGTTGTTGAAAACACGATTTTGATAAGATACTATTAATATACACCAAAAACAAGAGCCTTAATTGAATCAATGGATGGACCCGCTGAAAACCCACCCGATTCAGACGAGTTGGGAGTTTACCATCGAACTGTACCCGAGTTGACAGTTCGGGTTCATTCACAACCCAGTCAGCCAAAGTGGCAATGGATCGGGTTGGACCCGGACCTGGACCCGAAGTGACGGTCTGGATCCGTTGCTACTACTACTCACAGCTAGCTTCAACTCCGCATGTGGATTTTACCTATGCCAGTCAAATTATGTGCACGGCAATCTCCTTAACAGAGGCTCTCATCATTTGTACCAAAGATACTTCCGGATGGTGTGCATGTTTCCACCTGAACGCATTTGAAAGGCAACAGATGTACAAAGTCTGGAGATATATGGGGCGTTTCATCATCTGCCCTGGTGTATAAAATCTCATATACTCTTCAGCCAATTGGTCCTGCTCCAGGGTGCACATGAACATTGATGTTAGAATGTATGGCTCTTTTGGGCCTGCATTTTTGTTGTTGAAATCAATTAGCTCCTCCCAGTGCCTCAAATCTGTGTATGAGATTTGGAGTTGTGTGCGGAATATCAGAATGTTGATTCCATTTGAAAACCGGTGAATCGCTGTCATGAATGTTCTTTTTGGCAACTATGTGTGGTTACTTGTCTCCAGTATGCCTGCACTCTCTACCAAATGCGTTGCCAGTCGCTTGTTTCCTCACCTCCCCTATCTCACTTGCGCTTTTGTTCACAACCATCCCAACCCACAGCCGCCGAATTTATTAAGCATTGTCTACATTATTTAATGGCTTCCAGTTGTAGAAGGTGGCCGATAAATCTGGAACTGTTGTGTCCCAGTGCAGGGGTCCAGCTCGAAGTGGTTTGAAACAGTTCTGCTCCCACAACATCGACTGATGCTTCTACTCCAGAAACCCAGCCACCGACACTTTGTTCCACTTGTTGAATGCACTGTGGTTGGCCTGACACATCCATTTGGCAGATTGATTCAGGGAGAATTTGGTTTGCTTATGGCCCATGTGGGGTTGGCATTATGTACCGCCCAAGTCCAACAAATCATCGCTCTCAACATCTACATCATATATGTTGTTGGAAAGCTCCAGTGATGAGGGTAAGTCCATAAGCTTTGCGACATCTGTTATCCACAGTTTTGCTGGCAGCTGGAATCTTTTCATTGGGAGGCCAATTGGGGGTCTCCCAGGTATGGTGGGAGGATGTCCAGGTGGAGAAGTACAGCTGGAAGATGTTAGCCGATTGACTGGACTGTTTCCTGGAGGTCCCGTAGGCACTCTTGGCGCACCTGGAGATGATGACCCTAGTCCTGGAATGTGCAGAGGAGGGAACATTTCAGTCCCACCATAACCACCTTGGTGGAGGTCATATGCTTGCCACTGTGGCCCTTAACTTCGAAATCCTTGGTTTGCGCTGGTGGTTCATTGTGAACTGTGTGTCATGTTGAATGGAGAATGGCGATTAAACCACAGAGTGCTTGGAAATGGCTGCAGCAATGGCAAGCAACCATACCCATGCAGCGGATGATATTGATTGGTGTTCCCCAAATTAACTGTAATTGCCAGTGGCAGTTCATGAATGGATATCAGATGATTCTGAAGTATCATCACGCCATTGTTGGGAGTCCAATTGGCCACCCAGTAGAGCTATATTCACTCTCTTTGGGGGAGATCAATTCGTCTAGATGATCTGTGAACCATGATGGTGGTAAACAACTATAGATGTGAGATGTACTGTAGATTATATCGGACGATGGTTGAGTATATTGCAGGCAGCAGTGATTATCAACAGAATGAAGGGCTTTGTATATCCCACTCTGTTAACACAAACTGTGGTGTTGCACTCCCCCTTCGATCCATGATGCCAACCTGGTTGAAAAAATGAAACCTTAATCACACACATCCTGCCTTACTTTATCATTTGGTTGCATTGATATACCAGGATATTGGATAGATGCTCACCATCGTACTCTTCCATGACTATTAATGTCATTGACAGGATATGTTATGATATCTCCAGGAACCCAACATGCACTGTATCCAGTATGAAGGTTACCATGACTAGGGATCTTAGACATAAGTTGTGTGTCTACGACCTTGCAACCTCGTTCAATAGGAGTCCTGTGAGTCAAGCACCAACAGTGATTGCTTTCTATTAAGCTCCTTGCCTAAACATCATTGTTCTCCTCAGGAACCTCACTCCAGTCAAGGATCATTACTGAAGCATCCATTTTACCAGTGTATCAGTTCTTGATGAGAATAGTGCGGGCATACCGCTAGCTAGGAAACTCACCTATTCTTTATATTAAGATGATCTTCCTTCATTATCAGCTGTTGGGAGGTTGGAGCATGGGTATAACTCATGATGCCACGATGACAGACTTTATGTCAGATTGAGGTGAATGCAGTAATTACAAAAGCAACCTTTTCTTCTCTGCTAGCGATTTTCACCAGACGATGTGGATGAACATTGTGCAGGATATGATTCATATATCTGGGGTGACAAACAAAACAGATTGTAAGATGTCATTATTTTACCTCTCTCCCGCATTTGGTGGGGTGCGATGCGGCTGTCAATGTGATACTATAACCTGGGGTAGCTTGCTTTCAAACCGATATCTCTGGGGGTCTAAATCGCCCGATGAAGTATTATCGAGAGTCATCCAAATATGTGTTTACTGACCATTTGTCATATATGGTCAACACTGGCCGGAAACATGCTAAGTATTTTCCATGCAAAATGGAACTATTTGACAATGACTGACTTGAGGCTGACAATCAACAATATCACTCAACATCGATCAATGGAGAGCTATCATGTGACTGGATTTCACTACCTGCAGGCTGCGGTGTGCCAGAGCCTTGATGGTTCGACATCGGTCCGTGCACCTCAATGGCCATTGATGAGCTTGGCCACCAATATTATGCCCATTGACAATGTACCTGGTGCGCCATCACGTGAAGATACTCCCAACGAAGAAACTATAGACCCCCGAAGTCTGATTTTACACGTACCCCTGATTCAACAAAAAACATCACTGCGTAGGCTGGAAGTTAGAGCCCACATTGTGAGGGGGGAATCATATGGCAGAGCAACTGGATTGTAGAACAACCATTGCAAGTAGTCAAACTATGGAATCCATGCCATCCATTTCAGTCAGCATACAACTTTCAATAGGCGCAATCATTCAGGCACCAGAGAACAATGTCAATAGATTAACATCTGAGGTGTGGACTGGACAACATCAAAATCGAAACGTTGGAATCAGCAGATACCCTGGGAATGCAGACCAAACTAGATTCTGGGCTCGGCGATGATTTGTTGGATTGATGATCATTGTCATATCATCAGAACATGATAATACAGGGATATTTTCACATGTATACCATTTCTTTTGTCACATCTCCCATTTCCAGCGCACCACAATTTTGAACCTGTGTGCCTCACAGAATTGGACAGTCACCCAATATTCAGCGAGATGAACACTGGTGACTGGAGTTGGCATACGTAGGATTAGTTTCCTGGTGGAGCGACAATTGGGCCAGTTATTTGTGCATCCGACAAGACTCACCTGACCTATTGTTCAGGTGAATTAGCATGCCTGGCTGCTGTATCTCACAATTGCTAATATTTGAAAACATATCTGCCACACACCAAAGAAGTGCACCTTGATTCTGGTCAGGCTGATCCGCTGTCCCCCAAAACGTACTGAAAATGCTGATGCGATATGGCATTCCAAGGTTACAACTGTGCTGTCCTCATGCCGGAATCTTGACATAACTGGCTCTTGCTTGAAATCCCACTGTGCAGATAGATGCCAGATATAATGTTATTGTCTTTTGGCTGCCTGGGTCAGGGATTATCCAGAGCAAGTCATGGTTACTCAAGTCTTCTACAGCGCATGCCCAATGTGTGAAATACATAAATGTGTGACAATGAGGCATTCAACTTTTCGACCACTCGATAACTCTACAGTGTAGAATGTTTAGTCACAGCTTCTGGCCAAAATTAGTATCAACAATCGGAACACTTTTGGTGTTCAGCCAATCCAAAACCCGTTCTGACAATACCCTTGCTGCAATGTTTATCAACTTTTGCAGTCTGATGAATTGCATCAGCTGCTCTTGAGTTAATTTGTAGACTGATTGCGCCGGCTGCTGAAGTACCAGAATGACAGTGATGTCCAGGATCAAGTTGACAATCGAGTCACATCGGTACCACGATATCCTGGCCACCAGCGCTTCTTCAAACTATTCAATTCCTTGAAAAGCAGATCCTGGCAGCAAACAGAGATTTGGGGCATCATCAGAACACTTGAAGTGAACTCCACTCCAATGTTTGACTCATTCAAGGATGATGGGGATACAGTGTTGGAAACAGCCTCCGATATACTTGTACTGGGAGCAGTGCGGGTATTATGTTAGTGCTCTCTACATGTTACCCTGCAAAACCACTCTGATCTATCCCTCACCGCACTAGACAATGCACTAAAGAACATTATACCACAAGAAGTGTCCATTTTGAGAACAGAGAATGTTGATGTCTGCAAAGGCCAAAGTGGATGAACTGTCGACAAGAGAATTCTATCCGTTATGAGAACATAAGATTTATAAAATCCATGCTGAAATGCTGTTTCAGGTGTACTGGGCTGAAATGGTTACTACAATAGATGAAAGGCAATGTCAGGTGTGCCTGTATCAAGATCGACAAGCAGCAACAAAATGGTGCGATGTTGACCGGCCGAGGGCAGAAGTGTGATCGGAGCATGAAATCCAACAGGTCATCCATGCTAAACTCAAGCTTTTGAATAATTATTCCAATATCATGAATGACAACTATTGCAGAAAGTCATGACCAAGTCAACAGGTCTCAGACGCACATTTGCCAAACAACTTGCTCAAATGAAGACTGTGCCTGAAGAAGAGGTTTATGGGATGGCAAAAATGATCACCAACAAGTGTATGGAATTTCTCATCTATCTATCCTATGCTGAGACTGGACCCACCACCTGGAGTATTGCTGATATGGACTGCATTATGAATCAGCTGGAGAGGGAGATTGATAGTATCACATCTAATGAGCAGAGGTAGTTTAAGGAGGAATTCTCCATCCACATGATCAAGTTTGAAGCTTGGTGGCAGGTAATCAGTGTGCAGGATCTTCAGAAAACCATCAAACAGCATGTAATACATTTTGAATATCCAAAGTGGCGCCTTGGGAGCCATATATCATTGGCAATTCGGCGAATGGGTCCTGGTAACAATATCACCACCGATATTCCTGAACAGCTACATAACAGCAATGAGGAAGAGACATACCAATCTACCAACTATTTCAATTACATTCGATACATGCTCAAGCACAGTGACTGCTGTACCAGTCTTGACTTTATGGAGGAGACACCCTCATATCTTCCCCTGTAGTACTAATACAATATTGACTCAACAATCGTTTTCAACATACAATCCACTGCTGATAAACAGCAAAATACTCCCCCAGACCATCTTGCACACCTCCAACAATGTCAGGAAGTGCCATCCCTCCACCCCGTATCACAACAAGGGCAGCATGTGAGAGAAACTCATGACGACGGAGTGTGTAGTAGTATGATATTTACCACCCTCAGAGATGCATCAGAAGATGTCCGATTTCCCAACTTTGGACAGCCATTCCGTGCACAAACTGATGCGGACTAGGCACATGAAGTTAGTGCACCGGTGCTTGGATATGATCAGAATATACTCCTTGACAGTATGTGTATTAAACTTCAGAATGGGCTGTTGAACTACTGTCAACTATGTCACTGCCCTATATCTGTTGATTGTCTGGGACCTGATTGCAAGTTTGAATATACCAATGCAAACCAAGGGATCATGCCTGAATCTCATATCATCTGGATTCAATGTATGGAGAGTGAAGGGAATGACCTCGATATCATCTTCCAAGGCTGAGTTCCTTCTCTCCCTGTCTTATACATTAGCTGGACTCCACAGATTGAGATCCTCCAATGTGAGGAGCGCCTACCAGCCGGAAAAATAATATTGACCTTTTCAACATGGGGCAAGATGCCGCAACAATGGACATTACATTCTCAAGCTTGAAAATCTGGGGTGGTAATTTCGAGAAAGTACAAAGATCTGCACGGTTGGGCTCATTGTATTCACCGGTTCTTCCAGGATATCATACAGACTCATAAGAGGCATATTCTACCTGTCGGAGCGGTTGTTGGATTGGCACATATCATGCGAGAAAATGCTGCATTAGATTGAATCGATAGTGTATCGCTTGGAAATAATCATGTTGAATTTGATACCTACTGGACTTTGTATTAAGTTAGAATGCCTGAATTGAACTGTGCAAGAGGAAGATAGTGAATTGAATTGTACAATGTGATATGATCATCATACTAATCATTCCCGAGAGTATGGCTCCAGGTTGAAGCTGTACCACAATAATCTTGGGGACATGGGAAATACTCCCAATAGCTCTGAAATTTGCACATCCTAATAGTTCAATTTTGTAGCATTTTGGAGACAACTATAGACTGTTTATGATACTCTTCAATGCTATGCCGCAACTTCCAGAGCAATGAGAACCATCAGTGAAGTAGACTTTGAGCACCTGAGAACACATCGCTTTGCATTCAGCCTATCTGGGAGCATGTGGTAGCATCTGGCAGAACTTGTGTGGCTGTTCAGAGTTGCTGAGATGTTCAGTAATGACTTGCAACTCATATTACATTATGCTGATGTGGTAAACCAGATAGACTAGTGGGAGTCTGGAGCATCCAGACATTCTACTAGCAGTTTTACCAAGCCAAAGCTGACAGTATGAAATCGTGACTGGCTGGTATATTTGGGAATCTTATCATTGATAAGACCTACTGATCAAAATGAGGTGTACTCCAATCAGTATATTTGGAAGAACTTGTAGTATGTTGATGATAGCTGACTCCCATCATCACCATACACATATGGTAATCGATTTAGCAAGTCTGAAGTTGCAATTCACATGGTAATTAATAGTAACACTGTAGGTTAACATTTATGAAAATCTGTACTGAATGGCGAATTGTTCAAATATTTGTCCCTTGTTCACACTACAGCTGCCACTAGATAGCTGAGACTATGTAATCAAATTTGATAACCAATTGATTTCACATTTGAGTAAGTAGTCCAGTATGGAATTCTATTCTAAGATCACCTAAGTTGCAAATTGGTTCACAATAGGCTCAAGGTGCATATTCCTTGTTTTCTATACAATACTAACTCGGGACAAATATGTATTGGCCCAAACTAGCAAAGTGGGGAAGTTAAAAGTTGTCATGTAAATATTAGATATACGACAAAGATTGCAGCAGAAGGAGGCAACTATTTGCCACTGAATTTGTCAGATTTTTTGCTTACTAAGGCTATGGTAAATAACAGTAAGTCATATCCTATTCAAGAGCACATAGCCCATCCTTAACAGTATTTGTATGTATGTAATATCTGAATTTATTTCATTTACAAAGTATTGAAGAGCTGGTCTATTCTATATTATATGGTAGACAGTGGCTACAATGGGCTCAGACGGAGAATAACAGGGATTGGCTCCATGTGGGCTACAATGATTGGCAAGAGGGAGTCTTTTGTTCCTCATTGGTAGGTTATTCTGCTTCAATGTATAGTATCCAGACCAGACTCTTCATCAAATGATCTGAAAATACCTTTATCCTCCCAGTTACAAATATTATCATTTCAGAATCCCCAGTAGGGCATGCCGAACCAGATCATGCTGTAGATGCTGATTTAAGGGCATGCAATAGAATTGCCGGTGAAGATTGACCAAAATCCTCTGGTCCAGAAGATCAAAAGTATTGTATTGGAGCTTATTGAAGCTACATTGCAGAACAGGGTTCCAAAGTTGGCTTGGCTCAAACAATATCTCAAAAAGGCCTGGGCAGTGGATGACCATGGTGAGAAGGTGATTCAGTGAGTTTATTGGGTAATTACCAAGTAGATTGCCAAATTGACTCACACTGTATTTACATTCCAACTTTCTGCAATTTACTACTGATGTACCATGTTACTGTAATATAAAACTAAAACATTGACTCTGCATATGACAATGATACTAACTGGGTAAAATGCTGCTGCGTCTTAGACAACAATCGATTTGCTAATGATAGCCCAATTATTGACTGTGCTGGTTAAACTATAATGACATAATTTAATAACTTCATGGAGATGGGAGTGTGTGTCAGGTCTGATTGAATCTCCAACCTGGGCTTGTATGAATGTAACCATGGCAAGCATCCTATAATTGTAAAGTAGAATATACATTACAGTTTAAACATTAGGCTTGATTGTATTTCTGGTAAAGTGGTCAGCAGTGTATGTAAAATAGAATTTGAATTGTCTACCTTACTTCAATCAATCAGTTGATCGCAAACTTACTGCAGGATGAGTAGTCAGAAGTGCTATGTATTCTGGATATTCCCACGACTGCTACCTGGGAGGTTATTGATATCAATCCAAGTCAGGTATATGAAACTAGAATTGGAATGATTTCCCTAAGGTACATTGAATATCTGAAAATAACCCATATAATGATTTAATGGAAATTAGTTAATTTGTGATATTTCTATTCATTGCACATTGGGGTCCGCACTTCATTTCCTTCTGGGTTGGTTCTTTGGTTAAAGTATCTGCAAAATGTATGTCAGTAAATAGGTGCCTCTGGGAGTGATTGGGAGTTGTCAGATCAAAATCTCAGGGTGGCCAGATCCCAGAGTTGACTGCACCAATGCCATTGTGTTCAAGTGCACCTGGAAGTGCTGGTGACAAATCTGTCAGAACCTAGGCAGTCTGGTGACGACCAGAGGATCAGCTGGGAACCCAGGTGCCACACCTGAAAGTACTTGGAAGTGCAGGAATGAAGCCTCAGAGCATCTCAAATTGCATGAGAGCAGTCCGGCAACAAGGACATATTCATAGGAAGCACTGCAGGTGCACCTGGAAATTGTTGTTACTACTTATTATTTGACAATTTTCAAAACTCATGTATTCAGTTTGTATGCTCATCTACATATCTATGTATGTATATAGCTATCCATCAATATACAGTGAGTCTGAACTAGCTGCAGGCAGTACTTGAGCAATTCAAGATGGGCCATAAGATGACAATTGAGGGAACTTAGTGATGCATTTGGAGGTAATGAGCAAAGCAAGTGTGAAGATGCACTGACAACCAACAATCCAGTGAACTGAGAGCTGCACTGTAAGGTTGTAATCAAGTGTGTTTGGAGATGCACCTGCAGGCCATGACTGTGTGTACTTAGAGATAAACTTTTAGGATGCGATAAAGTGAGTTTGGAGATGCACTTGGAGGCAAGTACTATGCCAGCTTGCAGATGCACTTCAATGTAGCGATCAAGCTAGTTGGGAGATGCACTCATTGGCCAGCATTTAGAGAACTCAAAGATGAGCATAAAGGAGACCTTTGAGCAAGTTTTTGAGATTCCCATGGAGGCTATAATTGAGCAAAATTGGAGGAGTTCTTGGAGGTGATTGATCTGGAGGTGGTTGATCTGGAGGTGATGGATCTGGAGGTGGTTGATCTGGAGATGGTAAATCTTGGGGTGGTCGATATGAGGGTGGTTAATCTGTGGGTGGTTGATCTGCAGGTGGTCAATTGGTAGCTGTGATGGGTACAGAGACTCTGTATCGATTGCTGAACTTGCTACCATGTAAATGTGACAGGTCAACTTTACAATTGAGTGAGAATCAAGAGCTGCCAGGTGGGTACTGATCTGTGGGGTTGGACATCAGTTGCTGTACCAACATTACGCAGTGCATTTATAATTGTGAGAATGAAAGAAGTCAGTCAATCTTCTGTTGATTCTGTACTCTGTGAAAGGTGTTCTATGTGTATGCTGTACTTGGTGTATACTGTACTTGGTGTATGCTGCACTGGGTGTATGCTGTACTGGGTGTATGCTGTACTAGGTGTATGCTGCACTTGGTGTCAGCTGTACATGGTGTATGGTATATGCAGTGTATGCTGTATGAAGTGTATAGTGGACTTGGTTAATGCTGTACTGGGTGTATGGTGCACTTGATGCATGCTGTACTGGGTGTATGCTGTACTGGGTGTATGCTGTACTGGGATAATGATTTCTCCGATCGTCTCTGTCTCTCCAGTTCGAGTTGTAATCTGTTCGATAACCTGGGTATATGAAGTTGAGTCATCCCTCTTGATCTTTCTCTGTTGTAATCATCTGTCAACAGCAAGAACATCATATTCATAGTTCAGTATACACTATGTACAGTATATACCATCTGAAATCTCAACCCAATATTAGACAGTCTACAGGTCGCAGCAATTTGCAGATTTCTCATCTCTCGGTGGACCTTGCTGTATTCTACTCTCAAGTTTCCCATCATTAGCAGTTAATTAATAAATAGAGTCTCAGCTCCTGCCACACCTACCTCCCATTCTGCTGCCTTCAGATTCCCTATATCTAAATTGACCACCTCCAAGGACACTCTCATGGCATCCAAACAGTTTCATGAGAAGTTAGGAGTCCTGGCCTGACAGATCTGTGATGATGTTGAAAGGATATAAATGACCACCCAGCCATGAGGAACCACAATCAGCATGTGCATCTTCAATAAACTCGACCTGGATACATGCAACAAAGAGCCTGAGAAACATCTTCGTGCATATCCATGTATGATATGATGGATGCACTATATCACTTTCACACACTCACACTGGAATCTTGCTCTATTATTAGTGTCATACTGATTAAGTTCAATCTAGTAAACTATAGTCTGTACTGGTATACCAGTCAAGGTAGCAGAAATAATAGAAAATAGTATTGAATCACAGGTTCAGCCAGATCTAGCCCTCAGTACTCCGGAGGCTAGGGCTGGCAATCACAGATAGTGGTGTTGGTAATCAATATTGTAATCATACAATTGCAATATAGCATTGCCAGTAGTCTACTATAATGGAACTTTACATCGTTTCAGATCGATTTAACTTCCAGTTGTAAGTCTATTCCAAAGACAATTATCTATTCTGCATCACATCAGAATGAAGCAACATGCAAATATACTGATTGTGTACGCCACCATCTAGATGATTGTTGTTTGCTCATGATTGATGAATAAATAATGTACCACATGCTCCTAATTCAGTCGGGAGTTATTCTGTCGATGTCATGTCGTGCCACCATCAGTAAATGGTAACTCAGTCTGATTGTCAGATACCAACCTCCAAGACACCACAGTTGACCTCCCCGGCACTTCGAAGTCATTCCAGACACTTTCAGGCTGACCTGGTGCTAAGCACAGTGCTCTCAGATGCTATAAGAGCATTGTCTGGTGTGCCTGGAAGCACCTGCAGTTATGGAGGCACATTCAAGTTGATCCGATAATTGACTTATTGAATAGTCCATGATCAGAGCAGCAGTAACCTTTGCAAAGGTCTGCGGGAGAATCAAAGAGCTGCTGAGACCACTGCCCAACTCGGTGGGAAACTTTAAACTCAGTGCAAAGTATTCACAGCAGTGGTTCTTCACGGTCTAATCACCACATGCTGGTTCATCTATCATATTCATCTTAGTTTGAATAATCTGAATAGTCACTACATCAAATCATGATATGTATTATATGTCCATGACAACCTAGATATATATATACAGTCTCACTGCATGTGGATGGTACTTGAGCATATTCAGAGGAGCTCTGGAGATGCCCATTGAGTCAACCCAGAGATGCACTTGGAGGCTGTCATCAAAGGAGTTTGAAAATGCATTTGGAGGCCAAGGTTGAGTGAACTGAGAGATGCACATGGTGGCCGTAACTCAGCAAGTGTGGAGATGCCCTATGTGGCCTCAATTGAGCGAACTTGGAGGCCATGATTGTGCAACGTTACAGTATGACCAACAAGCAATGATCAATTGAACGTCAATGATGTAATCGGGTTAGTGAATCGTTGTAATTAGAAGCCATAGCAGCGCAAATGTAGAGGCTGTGAATGAGCGGGTTTGAGTATTACCTTGGAGCCCATGATGGTGTGATCTTGGAGGCCATAATCGAGTGGAATTGGAGATACACCTGGAGACGACAATCAGCCGAACTTGGACGCCGTGCTTGAGCAAGTCTGGAGAGTGACTTGGAAGCTATGATCAAACGAAATCAGAAGAGTACTTGGAGTGCACCATAGTCACCAATTTGAACAGTACTTTGCGGTAATCAATCTGGAGGCAGTTTCTTGCGAGGTGTGATCAGTGTTGAGAATTGATTCATTGGTTAGTTAATTTGCAACCATGGGATCGTGGCAAGTTGACTGTATAATTGACTTTCCATAGAAACCAGACTGGAGGCAGTAGATCTGTACGAAGGTTTGTCGGGAGCTGAAGCTACATTCAGAGGTTGACTTCTAATTGTCAGAACAAAGGGAGACTGGTGGTGACACACTCATTCTTGGGTGAATGATATGCTTCGTGTATGGTGTACTTGGTGTATGCTGCACTGAGTGTATGCTGTACTTGGTGTATGCTGTACGTGGTGTATGCTGTACTTGGTGTATGCTGTGCTTGGTGTAGGCTGTATGCGGTGTATGCTGTACTTGGTGTATGCTGAACTTGATGTATTCAGTACTTGGTGAATTCTGTACTCGGGCTATGCTGTACTCTGCCTATGCTGCACTCAGTGCAAACTAATAATCATGGCATAAAGATATGCAGAGGGCTGACTTCGCTTCTTATTCTCAGGTGCTTGCCGAGTTGACTCCAAGCATGAGAGAGGGAGGATGAAAGATGATACCAATATGGATAGTATGAGGAGATGTGGAAAATCAGATGTAGGATGTGTCTGATAGGATTTGGAATACCTTGTATTGGTAATCTTACCTGTCATATCAAGAAAGGCAAATTGACTGGCACAGGACACTCTCTTATGTTCCAGTTTATCATGATGATTTCACCTATTTCCTGTCATTTCACTGTTTCTTGTTGTCAACTTTCCCACTGCCTGGCGACAGAAAATTCATTCATTGCTATGCATCTTGCAATACCATGGTCCGGAGTTTACAACAAGTATAGCAAATACGAAGTCTGACCTACACCAAGCACAGTATGGACTCATGATCTATCGTCAGTCACTCCAAGTCAGTGTCTCATCTCTCTTCTCACGTCTCATCTCATCTCTTTTCTCTTATCTCTCATCACCCATCACTCATCTGTCATCTATTAGTGAACCTTGTTGTACTGTACACTCTACATTCCCACAATTACATGTTGAACCTTGAAGGGAGTTCCAGTTCCCATTACACCTCCGTCAGAATCTACTGCCTCGAGATTGACTACCCCCAAGTACACCTTTACATTTTCTCAGTCACTGCTTCTATGTACATCTCAGAGTTAACACTATCTAGGCTTTCATCTGTATCTCAGGAGTTGCTCAACCGTGGCCTCCAAGTCCGCAAAATAATGACCTCCACATCTGCAAAATGTACAACGGTGCGGAAGCTACATACAAGGATTCCAGACACTCCAGTCAACCTCACCAGTGCTTCTAAGTAATTCCAGACACTCCCAGACCCCCCTGGAGCTAAACTAAATGCTCTCAGTTCCTGCAAGAGCATTCCCAGGTGCATCTGAAAGTACCTGAAGTTATGGAGGTGCTTTGAAGATGCTACAAAAGATGACTTATAGGATAGTCAAATTTTGGAGCAGCTGAGGCCGCTGCACAGGTCTGCAGGAGACTTTGAGAACAGCTGATGATACCTCTGCGCGTCTCTGCAGGAGACTTGGTGTTGTATTCTGACAGCAGTGGTTCTTAGGGTCCCAAAACCACAAGTAAGTTTGTCTATCATATCTGTCTTTGTTACAATTATATGATGATTCGCCACATCATAATATGGCATGCAATATCTCTCTAAGTCTATTGATATACACACATATGGTCAACCCAGCTGCCGATGGTTTTTGACCTTAATTGGAGAAGCACAGGGAGATACAGTTTGAGTGAACATAGAGATGGAATTGGTTTCGGTCATTGAGCAAGTTTGGAGATGGACTTGGATGGAGGCAATGATCGACTGGACTCAACAATGTACTTGGAGGCCGAGATTCAGCACACTCAGAGATGGACTTGAAGGCCTCGAGTAAGCAAGTATTGAGATGCCCTTGGATGCTGTGACTGTGCGAACTTGGACACTCTGATCAAATAAGGTTGGAGATGAACTTGGAGGCCATGACCATGTGAGTTGGGAGATGCAGTTGGAGGCCATGATAGTGTGAATCTGGACACCTTGATCCAGCAAGTTTTGGGATGAACATGGAGGCCATGGTTGTGCACACTTGGAGCCTATGATCGACTCAGTTTGGAGATGAACTGGGAGGACATTATTGAGCCAACTTGGAGGCAGTGGTTCACTGAGGTCGCAGATGAACTTGGAGGCCATGATTGTGCAACGTTGGAGGCCATGATGGTGAGAGATTGGAGATTCACCTCGAGGCCATGATCATGTGACCTTGGAAGGCCATGATCACGGAAGTTTGGACGTACACTCAGATGCCAAGGGAGGCAGCGATTCAGCAAAATTGAAGGTTTAGGTGGGGGTACTTCATCAGGAGGTGGTAAACAAGGAAGGAGGCACAATGGAAACTGGGACTCTATTCAATACATATCTTGTGATTGTGAGAATGTAGAGAGTAGAGAACAGGAGGGTCCGCCAAAAGATGGGAGATGAGAGTTGAGAGACTGACTGGGAGCGGGAGACAGTTCATCTTGGGTGGATAATGTACTGTGTATCTGCTGTACTTGGCATATGGTGTTACTTGGTTTATGGTGTTACGTGGTGTATGGTGTAAATGGTGTTAACTCATGATCATGGCATCGGGAGATAGGGAAGGATGACTTAACATAGCTTTCTCAGGTGATGGTAGAGTTGAGGATGAGAATGTCAGAGATGAGAGGACCTGGGGGAAGTCATCATGAGTAACTGAGACAAAAAGAGAATTTCAAGTGTAGGTGAACTAGCCAGGCCTGAGAGTGCAACTATGACTCACAATGTGGCTGGTCAGCACACCTATCTATAGTATTCCAAATCCAATACGGTTAGTCTTACCACTGATTTCCCACATCCCCTCATTTTCTCCACATCACTTCCATCTTCATCCCCCATCACTCATTCTGGTCCACAACTCTAGCATTATCGCAGTTCACAAAGGTATGTTATTCCGCTCGATATCTCCATATGATAATCTTAAGTTTACACGGAACACAGCATACACTGAGCACAGCACCGAGTACAACGTCCACAGAGTACAAGTATCCACCACAGATTATGTGTCTTCATGTCATTCTTGTGATTATGAGTTGACCCCTGAATGTGGCCTCAACCTGTTGTGTTCCTCCCTACAAGATTGACTGCCACCAGCCAGCTCTGCATGTGCGCTCCCAGGTAAAGTCAACTCGTCACATTCATATGGTTGAAAGTTAACAAACTGATGAACTGAGTTTGAGCAACTGTCGAACCTTCTAATTGACCACCTTGATATCGACTATCTTCAGATGAAACACTTCGAAGTAGTCCTGCAATATTGCACAATCAGGCTCTCCAAGTAAATCCCCAGACTTGCACAATCACAGCCTCCAACTTTGAACAATTATGGGATCCATTTGCATCTTGAAACTTGTACAATGATCACCTCCAAGTGCATCTCCTAACTAGCATGATCATGTCGCAAAAGTTTGCACAATCATAGCCTACAAGTGCATTGCCAAATCCACTCGATTATGGCCTCCAGGATTCTACTACTATGGTCGCCATGGGCATCTTGAACTTGCTTGATTACCACACCCAATTGCATCTCCCAGCTCGCTCCCTCATAGCCTCCAAGAGCAATATGCGAGTTAATTCGATCCCACCATGCAAGTATTCTTTCAAACCCGCCAGATCACAGCCTGGAAGTATATGCTATGATGACCTCCAAAGGCGTCTCCATATTCGCCTGATCATGCCCTCTGGAGTGGATCTCTAAATTCTCTCAATTTCCATCGTAAGGTGAACCTGGAATTGCTCACAAGCACCACATGCAGCCTGTCCAGATATGTCAAGTGTAGATGGATAGCTATATAGTTACATAGATATGTAGATATATGGATGGGAACACAAGCTGAATACATAAGTATTAAAAATTGTTGAATGATAAGTAGTAACTACACTTACCAGGCACAACAGCAGCGTTCTCAAAGAAGATGATGTTCCCAGACTGCTTTACAGAGATTCGAGGTGCTGCCCGGCTTGATACCAGTGCTGCCACATTCGCTGCTGATTGTCACCAGACTGTCCCTGTCTCCGCAGATCAGTTTCCAGCGCTCCATGGTGCACCTCAATGCCACAGTATCAGTTCAGTCAACTCTAGGATTTGACCACTCTGCGATACTGGTCCGATAATTCCCAACCACTACTAGAGGCTCCCAGTGACAAACACAAACAGTGTTAATTCAGGTGCATTCCCAGACCCGCACTAAGACAGCTGTGTGTTCAGACGACTATTGTGTTGAAATGTATCACTGAACTTGCTTAATCACCGCCTCCAGATTCATATAGACATTGGCCGCAAGTGCATCCCATAACCCATTCTATTCAGGCCTCGAAGTCTATTATCAGATTCGCTTGATCACATTCCCCAAGTTTGTGCTGTTAGAGCCTCCAAGTGCATTATCCACATTGCTTGATTATGGCCACCAGTTTGCACTATCATGACCTCCAAATGTATCTGCAAACTCGCACAATCATGGCCATAAAGTTCGCATGATCAGTGCCTCCAAGTGTGTCTCCAATCATGGTTGATCATGGGCTCCAGTTTCCATGATTATGGCCTCCCACTGCATCTCCAAACTAGCTTGATCACAGCTTTCAAGTTGCTATTATCGTGGCCCTGAAGTGAATCTGCACACTCGAGCCCATATTGCCTTCGAGTGTGCAAGATCATTGCCTCCAGGGCAATCTCTTGACGCACTCAATCAAGACCTCCAAATTTCCAGAGTGGTTGACTTGAAGTGCAGTTCCAACCTCACTCGATTCTGGACTCAAATTGCATCTCTGAGGTCACTTGATTGCCATCTTCAGCCACTCCTCAAATTGCTCTCAACCACCACCTGTTGCCAGTCCAGATGTACCCTGTGTAGATGGATTGCTGAATAGATACATAGATCCAGAGATCCATAGATCCCTAGATACAGAGATATGTAAATAATTAGATGAGAAACAATCTGAATACATCAATGTTCAAAATAGTTTACTGATAAGTAGTAACTATGAAATCCAGATACACCAGCAGTATTCATACTGAGGATGCCATTTATCCCACACCATAGGTCAGCGATTCAGGATGCTCCCAGGTGGTTCACCCATGTTCCCGGGTGCTCTGCTGGCTGTTACTAGATCTTCTATCATGTCCTTGCAGCGTAGTCGCTAGTGCTCCTGGGTGCACCTGCAGGCCACTGCATTGGTCCACTCAACTCTGGGATTGGACTGTACCGGGATTCAGGTCTGACAAGTCCCATACATCCCCACAGGTTCCCTATAACAAATATACATTTCACTGATGAGGTACATTTGATGTAATACAAATCGATGTCTATAGTTGATGCAGTGATTTACAGTTATGAATAATGCTGGACAATTACAATACAACTCAAAATGATGATGAATAACTTTCAGCGAAATTACTCTAACAAAATCTGGTCAATTTGTATTATGAATAATGCATACTCAAAATTATACAAATGCAGGTAGAGATTTGTTAGATTAGTAATATCGAGTCAGATGTGCGGATTGGAAGGACCTGGTTAATTTGGTTTTTTCGATTATGTTGTTTCTCCTTGGCTTCTCTTCCACTCAATTATTGTCCATTCATATACCTTTCCCACTTGACTGTTTAATATTGATCTAGTATAGAGCATATTGGCATACATTGTTATTATCTACAATCAGTGGTTGAGATTTCCCATATTTTATATTAAATCAGAGAATATGCTGAACAGTACTAGCTGGTACTGACACTTCTGAATTTATATAAGCAGATATATAGTTTGATTATTTAATTCTATTGTGATCTTTATATTTCTTCTCTTCTACATAATTTACATTTCAGTAATAGTTACCTCTGTAAAATCTTATATACTCCTGATCTTGACTATCTCTATTTGAAACATATCGATCTGATCATATTGTTATGTCTAAATCTGGTAAACTTCACCGATTGACTGGTACAGGTTCAAATTGGACACTGAAAATTGAATTTGAGTTGAACGTTTGATTGATCCAAGAACTAGAGATGAAGATAATAGACGATGAGGAACAAATTACGAATGGGTATTCCATCACCATTTCTAATACTTCTACTGTTATATTGAGCTTCTTTTGGGACTGTTTTACAATACACAATACTTCTCCAATTGGGTCTGATCCCATCACAGGGAAAAATGACCTTGCGTGATGCGGAACATACAGAGAAGCTGGTCTTTGGCCAGTAATCCATAGCATATACTTCACAGTATGAAGTCCATTGGACTTGTGCATGGACGTGGGCAGTATCATATTCATTGTACATCATCATTTGAAATTGTGCTAGATTCCATTAGACACAGGTGAGCAAGAGGCCTGATGCCTTGGACCAGTGTTTCTTAACATGTGATGCTATGAAATGTGGGAGAGCCTGAGAAATGATGGCTCTGGTCAAATATATTCTACATATCGAGCTATGGATAGTAGGGGTAGCAGGACAGATGTATCTGGGCAAGTATGTTCTACATATCAAGGTATGGATTGCTGGTGAGTGGCAGGCCAGTTAGCTCTGGCAGGATGAATACTGCTCGAGCCATACAATGCAGGAGAGTCGAAGCTGTAGGACACCTGACACGGTGTAGAGATCATACCTTTACCTACTGTTCATCGTCATCCTTCTAGTCATCCTCCCCCTCCTCCTGCTCCTTCTGGTCCTCCTGGTCCTCTTGCCCCTCGTCTTCTTCTTCTTGTTTGTCTTTGTCCTTGTCAACAACAAAACTGGCACTCCAGTTCATGCGGGATTCCTCTGCCCTAGCTTTGCCACGGTTAGTCTACATGTCTCCTTCAGCATCAGGTGGGTTTGGCAAGACACGCATGGAGCTGGATAGATCGATTGTGATATGGACATAGCTGTTCCTGGACACAGTGATGTGTATGTGATACATAGCCGCCTGTACACAATCGGTTTGTACTATGACATGGTCTGTCTGGTTCCAATGAGTAGCTTTGTCTGAGACTCTATGCACCCCATTGGAAGGCAGCCACATGCCTTGGGTTTCAAGCTGGAGCCCCCGCAAAAAAACAGTGCATCTCTACCATAGGCCATCCTGTTGTCCTGGAATTCTCACGAGATGTGCCGGTCGTGAGTCCCCTACATCACCTTTACAAAGGCTCATCTACCCGGAACCACGCAATGTTGTTCCATGGCTCAGCATCGTGAATGAATTGGTTGTCTTTGAGGTGCAACTTATGGGCAGTGGAATCTCAACCGCTGCAGGACTGGGAGGTTGTCAGCAGAATGTGAAGTATGTTGAATCCAGTGGCACGCATTCCACCAATGCCCCTCCTATCAGCAGTGGCTGTGATAAAGGTACATCCGCAGTGGCGATACAGGCACTGTACAAGTGGAAAATTGTACAGTCGTAGAAGATCGTTGTTGAAGAAGGGACCCTATTGTCTTGGGAATTGCAGCCCACCGACTTCGATATTTCCTTCATTCTCACAGAAGTTGAGAGGGAAATTCTCCAGGATTGGCACTGGCTCACAGTTGCATTGGTGGATGACAATTTAATCATTTGGTCGGTATAACCGAGGTGCCTCCCACAGTTTGGTGGTCCAGTGGCCCTGCTGAGGTGGCCAACAGAGGTGGAGGCACTGCGTCTGGAGGATATCAGTACATGAGTAGCCATTACGAATGCACTGTTCATACCATACACTGCTATTTGACTGGGGATAGGCGCTCTTACGCATCTTTGGATGCTTCATTTCCTGCATTTCAGTTCATTCTATAACTAATAATCCAGAGAGCGGAATAGAGTCCTCGTAATGCAGCAAATGAAGGGTATAAATGAATAGCATGCTGGTGCATATGTGTAACGAGGAATTGTAGACTTTCTGTAGGCATGCTTTGACCTGTGCATTGCTGTGGACCTTTTGGGCATTGCCAAGAGCTTATCCACCTTTGGCTTTTTCTTCATCCTGAATGGAATGTTTGGCCTTGAGTTGCATCTTTCAGTCCTGCATCTGTGCATGAGGGAGTGTGCCTGTGGCCTTTGATGTCAGGTAGTTGGTAAAAACATCCTTAGTTGCATGGATTTTCTCCAAATAGTCTGCAAGAGCATTGGATATCTCTGGTGTGTGGGTTTGTTATTGTACGAAAAGTCTCCAGTACACCAGTGACCCAAGGAAGGTTGATGCTCTCAAGAAGACTGCTTACTGCCGGGGCAGTGGGTCATGCAATACCTCCAACAATCCCCTGTAGATGATTTGATCAACATTTTGCTTCACATTGCCACAGCACAGTGACATTTGACTGTAGGCTTTCCCTCAGTGATAGGATTCAGGGTATGGAGAAATGCCAGCCCAGATCTTGTCAAACGCTGCACCATTTCTGTGGTGTTGTAGGAAAACCTCAATTTAGGTCATAAGGCGATTAAACAATGGGATGTATAAGTAAGAGCAAAGATCAGTCCAGTGGAGGTCATATGCTTTGACACACGGAAGATCACACAATACATACATAGCTGGCCTCTCATTAATGGACTTTAACCGGTCCTCATATCAGCAACATAAATGTTTGTCCCCGGTAGCCTCTGGGAGTGTTTAGGAGTTGTTGAACCTCAATCCCAGAGTGGTCAAATCCCAGTGTAGACTGGACTAATGCAGTTGCCTTCATGTGAACCTGGGAGTGCTGGTGAAGAATATAGGTTGATATAGGAGGTCTGGTGACAACCAGGGGAGCATGTGGAAGAGCTGATGACAACCCAGGGAGTGCAGGTGACAAGCCTGGGCGCATGTGGGCCAATCCTGGGAGCCCTTGCATCATGTGTAGGGGTATCACGAATCACTTTTGAGCTGTGCAGGAAAATTACCATCCGCTTTCAGAATGCTGCGGGTTCGTGTGGAAATCATAGCTACCACTTAAGGTTCAACAACGATTATAACTCATGGATTTAGGCTGAATTCTCTACAATAAGACTGTGTATTGATATAGGCACAGTATATCTGGATTGTCTGCAGGCAGTACTTCATCAGCAAAATGTAAAATGGTTTGGAGGTCATAACTGAACAACTCAGCAACTCTGAAAATCGATACTAATCCTTCCAGATGTGACCAGACGCTTCCAGATAGGCTACAAACGAAGTAATATGCTCTCAGGTGCTCCAAGATTACTTCACTGGTGCTCCACAATATTCTGGAAGTTGTGGAACAGAATACAAAAATATCCTGAACAGTGTAAAGTTGTCTCCAAATGCTACAAAATCAAACTGTTAAGATGAACAAATTTTTGAGCTATTGGAAGAATTGGCCGTGTCCCCAAGACTATTCTGGTGCACCCTAATATTGGAGCGATACTCTCCAGGAGTGATTATGGTAATGATTATATCAAAGCATACGATTTGATTAACTATCATCCTTCTGCACACCTTGATTCAGGCATCGTAACATAACATACAGTCTAGTGGGTATCCAAATCCACATGATTATATACAGGCCATCAGCTATCGATTCTATCTGATGCAGCATTTTCTTGAATCAAATGTGCTAGTCCAACAATGGCTCCAACTGGTACAATATGCTTCTTAACAGTCAGTTTGACAACCCAGATGAACCTGTCAACACAGTCAGCCTAACCATGTGGATCTTTGTACTTTGTTGAAATCACCACAGCATATTCTTGAGCTTGAGTATCTGATACTCATTGTTGAGTTTGCTTCCACCTCTTCGAAAAGGTCAATATCGGCGTACCTGCAGACATGCTTTGGTGAAATTGGAGGATCTGATTTGGTGGAGTGCAGCTACAGTGCAATACAGCGAAAAAAGACATGCAGGCTTGGAAGGTGTTATTGAGGTTACTTTCCGTATATTGGACCCAGATGTCATGAGATTCAGGCATTATCCCTTTGTTGCCACTTGAATATTCTACCTCACAATCAAGTCCCAGAGGCTCAACCGATGTACAGCAGAAATATGGTTCATGGTAGTACAACAGCCATTGCAGAAGTTTATTAAATATAATTTCAAGGAGTACGTTCTGATCATATCCGAGCACCGGTCCATTGACTTCATGTTCCCAGTCCTCTTCACTATGTGCACCAAATTGCTTTCCAATAGTGGGACTTTGGAAATGTTGCGATCCAGCTGGGTGTTAGGTTCATTTGATTCTTCTGCATGCTCCACGGACATGAGTATCCCTCGAATCGTGTACCTGGTGCAATACAGAGTGAAAGAATTGCTGTTCCTGACAATGATGGAGGTGTCAAAGATGGGCGCAGTGAGTATTTCGCCGATCATCGGCACCAGATTCTTGGTTGAAAATGCGAGCAGAGTAAATCTCATCACAGCCTGGAATGTCAAGATAAGCAAGCGTCACCTCCATAGATTGAAGCACATACACCAGGTATTGTGCTTAATTATCACTTCAATGTGATTGAATTGCTTGGTAGATTGACATGGCTCTTTCGAATTGCAGATATATAGCTGTTTAGAACCATCGGTGGTGAAATTGTCATGATGACCACTTTGCCAAATTGACATTGAGATATGGCTGGCGAGATGGATCCTGGGATATCCGATATGGATTACACGTTGTTTGATGGTGTTCCAAATCTCCTGAATGCCAATTGCCTGCCACCAAGCTTCAAACATGATCCAGTGGATGGAGAATTTCATCTTGAACTGGATCTGCTCATGTCCAGTGTTACCATGAATCTGTGTGTCCAGCTAATTGACAATGCAGTCCGTATCAGTCTCACTCTTGGTTGTGGGTTCAGTCTCAGCATCTGATAGATGGACCTGAAATTCCACACACTTGTTGGCAGTCAGATTTGCCATGCAATAAACCATATCTTCTGCAGCAGTCTTCAATTGAGAAGGTGTTTTGGTGAACGTGCTTCTGGCAACAATTGTCTTCATCCCGACCTGCTGCAATGGTTGTCACTCATGATGTTGGAAAAATCTATCGAAAAGGTTCAGTTCAACAGGTGTCACCTGCTGGATTTCGCACTCCAATCACACTTTTGCCCTCTGCCAATCAGAACCTGCTCACTTGGTAGCTGCTTGTCAGGCTCTATTCTGGTGTACCTGCAATTTCCTGTGTTTTTTTGTAGTAACATTTTCAGCCCACTACAACTAAACCTGCATTGAAGCATGGACTTAATGAATCAGATGTTGTCGTAACCGATGGGATTCTGTTGCCAACTTTTCATCCACTTCGGACTTCCCACATTTCAATATTTTCTGGTCCCGAAATGCACCCATCTAGTTGTAAAACTGCTTCCATGCACCATCTGGCGCTTTGACGGACAGAGCAGAGTGATTTTGTTTGCTACCAAGTAGAGGGAACTCAGATAATGCACGCATGGTGCTCAGTACTGGTTCATCAGAGGCTGTTTCTGCTGCAGTTTTCCCCTCACCTTTTGAGCTGGCCAGGATCGGTGCGCAATTCACAACCACTATTCCAATCGTGCCCCAGATCTCTGTTCCCTGCCAGGAGCTGCTTTCAACGAATTGCATGGTTCAGAGTAATGCTGGAGGCCTGATTACGTTCTGTGTTAGCAACGGGTCCGGACAGGCTCTTTGGGTCTGGGTCCGGGTCCAAACCGAACCTTTGCCAAATTGGCGGTCCGGGTTATCGATATACCCAAACCGTCAACTCGGGTATGGATTGATGGTAAACTCCCAACCCATCTGAATTGGGCGGGTTGTCAGCTGGTCGCCCGGCAGGTCCATCCATAGATTCAATCAAGGATCTTATGTTTGGAGTATGTTAATAGTATCTTATCAAAATCGCATTTTCAACAACCAAGGATATGTTTTTGAATGCTGTGCAGGTTGCAATATCGATTAATTTGGAATCGGTGTTGTACCTTTGTTCAATGATATTTTTGCCTATAAGGGCGGTCAATAATTCTGTTACGAACGTGAAGATCAGTGCGATGGCTTCATTACCAAATATACAACAACTACAACTGGTGAAGCTCCATTGACGCTCAATTTGAGGATGCGGCAGGGAGCATGTCACCATTGTTTTTGCCAGTAAAGCCTGCCAATATTTGATGAGTGGATGTCTGCAACCAATCGGAACATAAATTACCCATAATGCGAAGCTAAAAATGGTTGATGCTCCATTGACGCTCATTCTCAGGCTGCCGCAGCGACCATGTTGCCGCTGTTTTTCTCAGTAATGGCAGCCAATATCCAATAAATGGATGTCTGCGACAAATCGGAACACAAATTATCCAAGATGCGAAGCTAAAAATTGTTGAAGCTCCGTTGACCCTCATTCTCAGACAGGGGCCGTGACCGTGTTGCTGTCTCTTTTCACTATAGAAGCTGCCAATACATCGGTTATGCATAACAGCGACCAAATCACTGTGTACCTACCGTACTTACACGACCACAAATGGTTGTCCATCCATTGACGCTCATTCTCAGAATGGGGTGGTGACCGTGCTGCTGCCTTTTTTGCCTATAAAAGCTGGCAATACATTGGTTATGCAAAACAGTGTCCAAATCACTGTGTAATTACCATACTTACAAAACCACAAATCATTGACGCTCTGTTGACGCTCATTCTCAGAATGGGATGGTGACCGTGTTGCTTTCTCTTTTGCCTGAATAGACTGCCAATACATCAGTTATGCATAACAGCGACTAAATCACTGTGTAACTACCATACTTACAAAACCACAAATCGTTGACGCTCCGTTGACGCTCATTCTCAGAATGGGGCGGTGACCGAGTTGCTGTCACTGTTGCCTATGACAGCTGGCTATGCATCGGATATACATAACAGCAACCATATCACTGTGTAATTACCGTATGTACCAAATCACAAATCGTTGACGCTCCGTTGACGCCCATTTTTGGAAGGTGGTAGCGATGTCGTCTCTGCCATATTTTCTCCTAAACGCGGCCTAAACTTTGTTTATAGCTCAATATCGTCGCACAGCTGTTCGATCATCCACGTTGCAAGAACAACAATTGATGATGCTCCGTTGACACTCATTTTGAGGTGATAGTAGCGATCTCGATGCTAGCATTTTGCGCAGTAAAGGCGGCCAATACTGTGAGTATGTGTTACAGCGACCATGTCTTTGGTTTGATTATCAGACTCACAAGACCAAAAATCGTTGACGCATCATTGACGCTCATTTCCAGGATTGGTCAACGAGTGTGTCACTATCCTTTTTGCCTATAAAAACCGCCAATACAGTCAGTTTGGAAGGATGTAACTATGCAGCCATTTGTTTGCCGAAATTGTAAGACGAAAAATCGTTGTCGCTCAGTTGACGCTCAACTCAATGACATACTGACTGTCAGTGGATGCTCAACAATTGTATTTAAAAATGCATATAGTCGTCATTGGCAGCCAATGAATCATTTCTATGTATTAACATTTGCATCCAAATGCTTCCAAGCCTCTCAATATCTGATCCACCACTAGACACATTATGTCAGCGATTAATGGCGTTGGCCCATCACGTTGCAGCGTTTCTGGCCGGCAATTAACCGCATATATAACGGTACCCTAGTTTTGATATATTTAGCCCAACATCCTCACGTTTCCTCATGCAGCTCATTCTCCGCAATTTCCATGACCTACTATAAGCAATTTTCAACATTCCGACTATGTGCACCAGGTCTGTGCAGCGAGTTATGCAGTTGGATCCAAGATTGTATGCAGCATCACGGTCGTCATTCAATCAGCGTCATATTGCGCTTTCACCGCTGCATCTATGACTCATATGACATCACTGACATATATTTTGTCAGTGAGTTTCGTCTGTGATTAAGTTTTAATTCTCTCACTTAATAGTGACGGGCAGGACGATATCACATTCTTTGGTCGTCAGTCAACGAGATTTGATGTCTAGAACATTGGCATGGCCTATCCAACCCTTGCACATGCACCGACGAATTATCGTGTCTCACAATTTGGTCACTCAAATCGAGTAAAAGCTGACAAGTTGCAAAATGGGTGCAGCCATTGCATTTTGAATTGATACATCGTCACAAATGCCAATATGCGTATTCATTCGTCCTGCGACGCAGGAGCCGTCACCATGTCCTTGACGGAATCCGATTTCAATGTGGTAATTAGCATGGGACATGATATGGATGGGTTGAAGCTTACAGGTTCAACAGGGTTGGATTGCTGAATTTGTGACCAATCGGGCATGTGGGCGGGCAGGAGGGACGGAATGCATTCGTGCATCTGCGGTTTCCACGAACCTAGCCTCATGTGACTACTCCCTGGTCAAGAAGTCCATTGCGGCATTTACAATTATCCAGGGACGCTATCAAGAGCCTCCGGAGGCTCACTAAATGTCATCGGCTCAGATGACGCCGCTTCCTCTGCCGTTTGAGGTTGAACGACTGCCGGAACCTTCAATTCAGTCGCCCTCTACTTCTCATCCCTCTCACGGAAGTAGTCGGCCGCGTCTCCCCAGCCTGGTTGCATCTATTCGTCAAGCTTCATCTGCATTGGCCGAAAACGCTCCATGCGATGCGGTACCAATTCAGGGATTGTGCCCATCACCCAGCCAGGTTCGTCATCTTCGCTAAGCTTGCCCCCCGCAGGATGTTCTTCATCATCATCCTCATATTCCCCATCTGCCCCATTGTTGGAACATGCAAGATTGCTCAGACTATTTCCAATGGCGTTCAACATCTCCTCAGATGTGGTTTAAGGCTTGGCCGTTGTCAATCCCGCCATTTCAGCATTTCTCATATCATTCTGCTCCTGTTCAATTGCTGTCTCTGCATCTTCAACTCGCTCTTTTGGAACAGCGGTCTCTCTTTCCACATAATCCTCGATCAATCTTTCCTTCTCTTTGTTGCTTAAGAAGTGCGTTGCTTGTCATGTCCCCGCCGCAAGCTGCTCTTTCGGTCGCAAGCTACCCAATGCTTCAAGGGCTCGGAACTGTTCTGCATCCAAGCCGCTTTAGCCCGGATTCGCTGGATGATGTCTTCGTGTGGAGCGCTTCTCAATTTGACGTATTTGCCTGCCCGCACTGGCCGAAGGTTTATTTTCGGATCATTGACCATTGTATTTTGTGTTGACTTTGTTGATGGATGAGATGTTGGATGTTGCAAGATATGGACCACATAGTGGCAAGCTGCGTTATTTATGTTGAGGTTGGTACTCTTAATTGACTTGAACAGAGGATATTCTGCGTTTTGACCATCACTACATGGGGAATAGCAATGCTAACCGTACATCATGACATGGTGTTTAGCGTCTGTATCATGTAAGATCCCAGGGATTTCCTGAGACAGACATCAGCAGACGTCCTTTCCAACGAAGAATGTACTGTTTTAATCACAAAAACACCAGATTTTGATGGTCTTCCACTGTGATTTATCCTTGTAAACAATCACACAACATCGGACCAGCATGGGGCAAATTGCAGGACGCTTGGTAACCCATGCAACCGGCAGCTATGCGCCGCAGGATTCATCTTGTGTAGAACAAGCATGTTGGGTGTTACACATGCCATTTTGACTTAGAGCTAACTATATAGTCCTCAGGACTTCCCAGTTCTTTTCGTTATCATCCTGCTCAGGACTTCCCACTTTGTTTCATTATCATCATCTCATCACTTCCACAGCAGCAAATCATGGCTGCACAGACACCTCAGCAAGGTGAAGGTGGAACTAAATCGAGCAGAATGACGGGCGCTTCTTGCTATACGCCACCCGCTGGGACCCAACTACAACGCAGTCACCACTCAGTTCACCGCGATGCTGCAAATGCAGCCACCGAAGACATGACCCTGGACGCACAGTTAAGAATTGTCTGTAAAACCGGAATCAGCAAGAATCAGAAGCCGCGTGACATCGTATCTAAGTGTCATTATATCGAGGTATACGGCCCTCAATTAATGATATAACATACAGCTGGAGTACATGGAGAGCTACGTGACCAATGTATCGCCACCTGTAATGGGAAACCTCGATGGTCGACCAAGGCATTTGTCCGCACAGTCTGCGAAATCAACCCTCATGACACTGTCAGCTCTGGGAATTTTGCGAACAAATTTAGTGATACGAATCCCCGAGAGTGGACCAAAAGGACTTTAAACACGTTACAGGATGCTACGGAAGCGTATATGGTTGAGGTAATGGCCGAATCTACTATGTAGATGCAGCAACCAGTTTCCTTGTAGGTTTTGAACATGTCTGCAACTATGGCAAGGTAAGGAGGTCGGGTACAGCTAGAACAGTCCGACATGCGCCTGGCTCTGAATATGGCCAAAATAGCCAAAGGCGGGTTTTTGCGCACCGCAATAGGGGAAACGCAATTCCAAATCGAGAAACCTCGGGCAGAAGTCCGAGAAGAGAAGAAGCGGGAAGTCCAGTTTCCTGGGCATAAAAATGTGACGGCTGCAATGGAAAGACACCCAGCTATGCTTGGTGAAAATCAGACAGACGTATGCCTTCCTTGCCAAAATAGCATGGCATGGAATGCTCAGACACGCTGGAGCCACAAAGGCATGGGTGCACCTCCCCCGGCGCGACTCAGACAGCCGACACGAGAACAGACGCCACATCCACCCGAAACACCACTATTTCCACCCAGTAACAATCAGGCATCTCATCTATCCAAAATCGAAGGTGTGCCACCCGGATATGTGTATATACATACACCTCTTCCCAGTGCTCGATTTTTCAATCACGATGCATATGCCAAGGATCGCAAGTGCGGGCAAGATTTTGATCCAGATTTGCTGACTGATGATGAAACATCCACTGGTTAGTACACTATCTGCTGCGTGGTAATGCGGCTGACATCCATGTTGCAGACAACAGCGGCCAATTGAGCGAACCGGACAGTGAAGATGAGCATTGATCGAAAGAAACGAGATTTTTGAGGGTATTATTATTGACAATGAGCGGACACTGCGATGTATATTTTAAAGGATATATTTCTATGTATTATTAAAGAACAATGTTTTGATGAAGGAGAAAGGATATGAAGATGGTACAAAGGCTGCCAAAATAAATGATAACATATTGTGGATACCCCCATGGCAAAATGAGCGTCAACGGAGTGCCAAAGATTGTTGGTCTTGCATCTTTGGTTATCTGCCTGGCGATTGGCTGAGACCATTAATAAATGCAGTAGTGGCTGGCTTTATACGCAAAAGAGCGAGCTTCACGCTCTGTGCCCCATTCTGAAATTGAGTATCAAAGGAGGGTCAACGATTTTTGGTCATGTAAGTCGGTTACGTGAAAAGTGATATTTTCGTTCCTATATATAATCAAAGTATTGGCTGCCATTATAGAGTAAAAAGATAGCGACACGCTCCGTGCCCCTGCATGAAAATGGGTGTCAATGGTGCGTCAACAATTTTTGGCCTGTCATTATTCGTAATCAAAGCACGATGCATCCGTCATTGTGTATATACGATGTTTTGACAGTTTTTCTAAGCTAAAACGGTCATGAACTCTTCATCGCATCATTGTAGATGAAATTAGTTGTTACTGTCCAGGATGCTGTCGCAGGAATGTTGCTTGCCTATCTGTGTAGAGAGGCTTCGAATTCGTCCTCAATTGCGGTTTGCAATCATGCGCCACTTATATTACCCCAGATGCAAGACCATGAATCGTCGATGCTCATTTGACGCTCATTTTCACAATGGGGCAGGGAGCGTGTCGCTTCTGCTTTCGCCTATACAGGAGGCCAAAACCTCAGTTATGACTAGCTGCAACCACTGCCCGCACTGATTACCCAGGATGCAAGACCTAAAATCGTTGACGCTCCGTTCACGCTCATTGTTAGGATGGGGCAGGGAGCGTTCGACTACATATTTTGAGCACAAAGGTGGCCAGTTCATCCACAAAGAACATCGATGTACCATCGTTAAAGTTTTACGATTCACATTAAGATATCTGAATCCGACCAAAAATAGAACAACCCGAAATGCAAAACCGGATATTGGACCCGACGAGTCTGCCGAAAACTGTCCAAACTGCCGCGTTGATGGGTACGGGGCCGGGTTTGGACCACCAGGAAGCAGCGGGTGGGGTTCTTGGACAGTTTCGGAACTGAACAGAACCGTTTTTCTGGTCCAAACCAGGACCACTGGCGGGTTACCCGGACCCATTGCTACCACTAGGTATGTTGGTACCAATGTGAATTGATTGTCAAATTGATCCTTTACATTTCTAGCTTTTGGGTATTTGAGCACCCAGTGCAACCAGTCCTTGACTGAATCCAAGAGCAGCTGATGCAATTCATCAGGCTGCCAAAGCCGATAGACAGTGCAGAGAGGGTATTGCCAGAACTGGTTTTCGATTGGATGAACACCATGAGTGTGCAGACTATCAACTTTAGTTTGATCCAGAAGCTCGAAGTGAACTTGGCTATCTCTTGAGTTATCGAGTGGTGGAAAAGAGTAATTCCCCATAGGCTCACCTTCAGCAATTCCACACATCAGGCATGAGCCATATGACACTTGAGCAACCATGACTTATTCTGGATAATCTCCGACCCAGGCACCAACATGAGGATGACATTGTCACTGCAATCCATCAACACAGTTCCATTTCAAGCTGGGACCAGTTCTGTCAAGAGTCTGGAGTGGGGATAGTACAGTTCTAACTGCGGAATGCCAGGCATGCTGTTCACCCAAAAACCTGGTCATGTGAGTCTTATTTGATTTACAAATGACAGGCACAATTGTTGGTCCGGCAGCATGATGATCTTGCATATCCCACAGTCAATCATCCATGTTCATATCACTGTATATTGGGCAACTTTCTGAGTCTTCAAGGCACACCGGTTCAAAATCAAGGTGTGCCTACAATAGGAGATATGCCAAAAGACACTGTATACCTATGAAAAGATCACTGTAGAATAATGTTCTGAAGATATACAAATGATCTACAAAGCAACTACCATTACCAACCCAAAAATCAAGTTCCGGGAGGATATTTTGAATGGCAGCTGCCAATTGGAATTATTCGATTTTGAATTTGTCCAGTCTTAACCTGGCATGTTGATCTATCTGCATTTTCGTTTGGCTACATGATTGAGACTGTTGAACATCATGTGCTGACTGAAATGGATGCCATGGATTCCTTTGTTCTGAGTGCTAGCAATGCTAGTTGTTGACTTCAGTTGCTTTGCAATATGCACTCCCCACCACAGTCTCCACTGCAACTATCTGCCTACAAGCCTTTGTCTTCATTTGATCAGGGGTACCTGTCAGAAGAGGTTTCTGTGGGTCCATAGTTTCTTCGTTGGCAGAATCCTCAGATGGTGGTGCACCAGATACATTGTCAATGGGAAGATCTTCAGTTGACAAGCTCATGAATGGCCTTTGAGGTGCACCGACTGAAGCTGAACTATGTCAGCTCAGGTCAATTACTCCCTGCAGGTGGTACAATCCAGTCAGGTAGTAGCATGTCTTTCTGCCATATTGGGTGATATTGTTGATAGTGAGCCTCGAGTTGGTTCTTGTCAAATAGTTTCATTTTGCAGATAAAGTACTTAGCATGCATCCAGCAAATGATGACCATATTTGAGATAGGTTCAGTGAAGACATGTTAGGATGAATTTCAATCTGGTGTAAGGGGGCGTTTTAGTACCCCAGGGATATTGGTTTTAAAGTGACATAACTCAGGTTAGCATATCACATTTACAGCTGTGTAGCTTCCTGCCAAAAGCAGGGGAGGGGTAACATAAAGTCACCTTATAATCAGGTTTCTTTATACACCAGGATATATATATCATTTCCCTCACACTAAGCATGCACATTATGTGCTGACAGTCAATACCACAGAAGAGAAGGTTTCTTTTGTTATCAATGCAATCACCATGATGGGCCTTATACTACATTATTGTGGCATAGTAAGGTATACCTATGCCAGAGTCTCTGAGCAGCTGATAATAAATGTAGAACATCTTAATACAAAGAATTGGTGAGTTTCGGAGCTAGCTGTATGCCCACACAATGATCATCAAGAGCTGAGAGGCTCGTTGGATCGTTGCTTCAGTAATGTTCCTTGACTGGAGCTTGGATCAGGTGGAGGTCAAGACGTTTAGAGCAGGATTTCAATAGGAAGCAATCACTGTTGTTGCTCGAATCACAAGCCTTGTATTGAATGACATTGCAAGGTCGTCCACCCACAACTTCTATGTAATATCCCTAGTCATGCCAACCTTCATACTGAATATAGTTCTTGTTGGGTTCCTTGAGATATCATATCATATCCCTTCTATTACCTGTAGAGTCATGGAAGTGTATGAAGATGAGCATCTATCCAGTATCCTAGTATAGGAATTCGACTATATAACAACAAAAGGCGCAATGTGTGTGATTAAGGGTTCCTTTTCTCAAATCGGTTGGTTTCATGGATCAAAGGGGCAGTGACACACCCCAGATCATGACGACAGAATGGGATGTACAAAGCCCTTCATTCTGCCAAAGGTCACTGCTACCTGCAATATACCCAACATTACTCAGATTTATTCTTCATCACATCACTCATCAAAAGTACTTTACCACATTCTCTGTTCACATAGTATGTCGACAAATGAATCTCCGCCAAAGACAACACATATGGCTCCATCGGGTGACTAATTGGCTCGCATCATCACCATGATGACACTACTGAATCATTGGAGAATTGTTCAAAGAACTGCCACTGGCAATGACAGTCAATTTGTGAAACACACCAATCAATATCATCCACCACAAGGGTATGGTTACCTGCCTTCACAGCAGCCATTTCCATTTGCTCCGCAGTGTTATCACCATTCTCTATTCAACATGGCCCACATTTCAGAACAAATAACCAGCGCAAGCCAAGAGTTTCAAAGTGATGGGCCGCAGTGGCAATGACATGACCTCCACGCAGGCGGTTATCGTGGCTCTCAAATGCTCCTCTATCAGCAGATCGCTGCACAGAAGCAGTCATTTACCGGCGTGGCAAGAGTCCATCCAGGACCTCCAGGAAACAATCCAGTCAATTGGCCTACATCTTGCCGCTCTACTTCTCCACCTGAGCCTGCTTCTGGCGAACCTGTGAGACCCCCATTAGCCTCCCAAGGAAGAGATTCCAGTGGCCAGCAGAACCATGGAAATCAGATTTCACAGGGCTTGTGGACTTGCCCCCATTGCACAAAATTTCCTACAATGAATATGATGCAGCTGATGAGAGCGAAGATTCATCTGGCTTCGGCGGTGAAGTAGGCACACCTCCAATCAGCCCGAACCCGACTGAACTTTCTCCAAACCAATTTGCCAAAATGATGGGGCAGGCCAAATGTAGTGCATGCAACAAGTGGAAGAATGTATGGGTGGCTGGGTTCAGCAAGAAAAAGCATCGGTACATTATTTGGACAAAGAACCATTTGAAACAGCTTGAAGATGGACCCCGGCACTGGAAGACACCGGTTGCAGAATAGTTTGCGATATTGGAGACTTGGTACCCATTGAAAATTGTTGATATTGCCAAATGGATTCAGTGGCACTGTATTGACATGCTTGTGAGGGAAGGTGCAAGCAAATTTCTGGAGGAAAGGACAAACGGAAGGCAAGGCAACACAGGACTGGCGATGCATATGGGATAGCATGTGGTCAACATGGTGAAAAGTAACCTCCCAGAGTTGCAAAATACAACATTCATGGCTGTGATTGGGTGGGTGTCAAATGGCAATGATGACAGAATATCCGAGATCCACCTTCAAATTTCATACACAGATGTGGGATACTGGGAGGAGCTGATTGATATCATCACCAGGAAAGATGGTGCAAATGTGCCATACGCTCTCACATCAATGTTCGGGTGCACCTTGGAGTAGAATGGATTGGACAAATAGTATATGGGATTATATACAGCTGCACAACTGAAGAATGACCAAATCTATGGCCAGATTTCGTTCAACAGTTACTTTTAAAATACTTTCCAGCTGAAACTTGAACACAACACACAAATATTTTCGGTACAATTGTTGAGAGCAACAGCAAAAGAGATTTCCAAGCATGTAATTAGACCTCCAAAGGTAATCCCACCTAGCCGCATTAATGCTGGATGTCTGCAGCTCCTAATCATTATACATACACAGTGGAAGGTTCTGAAGTCGGTGGAAGAAAGGAGGGAGAGGTGGATGGTGGGCAAGAGAATGATACATGTATTGATATATGCTCTGATTGAGAGAATAGAATTGATTGTATTCTATCCACATAGATTCATTCCAATGGTTGCTTGTCTGTGAAATACCTATGATTACGATGAATTTCAGGTGCACCAGAGTATGAGCACATCTACCCAGCTTACATCACAGTAACTGAAAAATATTATTCAGGACACAAAGATATCAAACAGAGCGGCAAGGGAGATTCAGGAGCAAGTGGATGATGGTGAGGAGGTCATCAATCCAGATAATAGCAGTTCAGTATTGAACACTGTTCTCAATACACCCAACCACGAATTCCCACAAGAATGTCTCGATGAGATTGGTACGCTGCTGAATGCCCTGCTCATTTGACAATCTAAAGTTGACCGAGTCTCAGGTATGAAGCATTCACTTCCTTGCCTGCCTAGAACCAAGCTTCTGGTATACCTGGGTTGGACAATATTGTTCATTGTGAGGAGATGGGTTTGGGATTAAGATATGCCAGAAGTGCCAGTGGCAGATGAAATGCGTCTTGCCAAGACTTTTACCTCAGTGGCAGTGCATATGATATGCAAATTACTGACTGCGAAGGTTGTTATGGGGTTGCCAGTGTCAATTTGGTGGGGGAATAGCCATGAAGAGTATGTGAGTATGGTGCAGAACAAGTATCCCAGGATTATGTGTGCAGAATACCAGTGGTAACCATTGCAGAGACTGAATTCAGTGCCTTGCTGGCATTTAGACATCCAGACAACTCCACCTCAGGGGCATCCAGCGCATACTTCAGCCTTTGAACCAATCCTGGTGGACACAATGCCCATAGTGGCAGAGACATTCTCCACGGTCATCAAGCAGATGACAAATTGAATTGATGTCAATCTGCTGAACATCTAGCAATCAGAAAATGCGAATTTCACCAATGAGAATCTGAACACCAGTATTGATGAGCCAGATAACCGATGGGATATCCACCTTATTTTATATGATACCTTAACATCCAAAGCAAAACCATCAACCAATGGCCAACTCAGATGCAGTTCTTTGAATTTGGGGATGTTTGATGAATCCCATCGGTACAAAACAAAAATATTGTGGGCTGGCAACTTGCAATGATGGGGACCATTGGATTTGAACTTCAAGTAACAGCTCTGCCAGGATTCCATTCACTCTATGATTTGTGTCATCAGATGATGTGGCTGTTTTCAGGTGCACGTGAACATCCAGAGGATAATACAGCGATGGAAAAGCATAGTGCACAGGCAATGGATCCCACAGTGAAGAGTTTGATGCATGCGATCTCGACACATGATGAAGAATCCCCATAGGATGCCGCACACTGCAAAATATAATCTGCACGGCCCTGGACAATACAGAGGTGATGGGAATTGAAACTAGTGATTTGACAACCACACGTTCGGAGACCTACCAAGAATGCACATCTCATTGATCTTCAGTGGACTGAGAATGACCAAGCATAACTGAAGACCATGGTGCAGTGATACAGTTCACAGGGTGTTTAGAGAGGATGGAGGGTTCATTGATGGTGGCTAGGGTGGTTTTCGTTAGTGTTGGGAGACATCCTGGATCCCAACTATGTCTCAGGACAATCGTACAATGAATGGCCACTCAATACTTCTGTGGATTCTCCGATGTTTCGATGGCTGACAGAGACTAATCCACCAATGCTTCTCACTAAACCAGTAGCATACCAGAAACTTATTTATGATGCTACATCAAGTGTGGAGCTCCTTCCGTAACAAGAGATAAATGAGATTGCAGTCCTCAGAGCACCTCTTTCTCAAAAGGCAATGCAATTTTGTGCTCTTCCTGGCCATGTTCCTCATCTGAAGTGGTGGGCAGCAAAGTATTTTGCAGATCATGTGGTTATATTCCACATCTATGCAGCAATGGGCAGCAATGAACACACAGAAATGCTGCTCAAATTCCAGGATTCATGAAATCCCTCTGAATTTGTCACCACACCCAAAGTTGGTGGGACAGTCCCAAATCCTACAGCAGCAAACCATGCCGTGATAACTCAGAAGTTTTGGGGTTCAAATGAGCAGAGGTAGTCATTCGCATGCATTGTACGGCCAGAGCACAACAGAGTATCACACACCTGGTTACTGAGTCCTGGTACTGGTGGCGATAATAACCGCACGAGTGATCTCCATGAAGACTTTGCATTTACGACAATGAGAGTGCTGGACTGCCTGATGAGGCGACTGAAAGTCCCAATGTTGATGATTTACCAAATTCTGGAGTCTGTTGACTACCACAAGAAGCTGCAGACTGAGAATGGTGACACATTGCAGTCTGAACAACCATCATCTTAGATTGTTAAGATGCTTCATCACGGTATGCCACTGTAGTCATTCAACCAAGATAATATTCTTTGCGGATTCAAATAGACAGAAAGGTCCATTGTAAGACTTACTATACTGCATAAATACATCCTTTCTCTCTGTCAGTGTAAAGTGATTTAATGTTCTGATGTTGGAATTTCTGCATCTTAAAACAGAAATGGCTAGAGTGGGATGTCAGTGGCATTCTTGATTATTATTCATGACCAATATCAGATAAATTCAATTGATCAGCTACATTTCAAGTTCCCAGCTGGCCTATCTCATGATAAATGACATAGAAGATTTTTTGAGCATAATGCAGCGAAGAGCTTCGATTTATTCGTCCATTGTAAATTTGTGGTGCATGGGGATGGTGAGACCACATACGCATTTCAAAGTCAAACAAATCAACAGTCCCTAATTCAACCACTTTCAGATAGACCAGAGAATACTCAGCATATGTCATGAATCTCATCATAACAGATGGACTACTGCATATTTACCAATCCCATTGGGTGACAAATTCAGACTTGGTGATATTGAGTAGGTGTGTCAGAATACGAGACACCAGCTCACTGATTAGTGGTAAAGCTGAAGCTTTTGCCTGAATGTGATCAAAGTTTAGGTGCACTGGAGAATCCTCAGTATATGTGTTGAGTTGTGTTATGACAGATCCAGCACAGCGTTTTTGCCAATCCTATTTGGTACTGAGACAGTCTACGAAATATTGAGCACTTGGGTCAGAATATGAGAAATGGTTCACTGATTCATGGCAAAGCAGCTGCTTTTGGCGGCATCTGATCAATGTTCCGGTACACCGCACACTCCTGTGCACATCTTGTTATGACCAATCAATATCTGAATTTCTGCCAATCCCAGTGGCATTAAAGTTAGTCCAAGTGATATTGTGTACTGCAGTCAGAAAATGAAACACAGGCTCACTGATTGGTGGCAAAGCCATCGCATGTGCTGGCCAATATTCGAAGTTCCTGTGCAACGGAGAATCTTGGGTACAATGTTATGATAGATCCAGCACAGGATATTTGCCAATCCCATTTGGCAATAAAGACAAACTACGCAATATTGACAACCTGTGTCAGAATATGAGATATGGGCTCACCCATTCATGGCAAAGCAGCTGCGTTTGCAGGCATATTGTAGAAGTTTGAGCACACCTCAGATCAGCAACCCAGAGAGTTGGATACTAAGACGTGACTCAGGTATTCATGACTATGCTGCACCTTTCTCTTTGTGGTATTTTATGGCCTATGATTGATGTTCAGGCACTGCTGAGATCTGCAATCTAGTCCAGGATGAAGTTCTTTGATTTGTATGAAGCCAACTTTGACAAGGTGTGACTCTTTATGGATGTACCATTCCAGCTTACACGCACCTCAAGAGTAACACATTTGCTACTGGAGAGCATGTACCCCAGTCCGTGGTGCGCTTGATATTTCTGTTTCCTTCTGTCTTATCATATGTTCTTCAAATTGAAATCAGTGGACGCTGTCCAGCCCGAATGTCATCTATCAAGACACTCCACATGTATATGCAGGTGGCTCATCCCGCTCAGCTGGTGCTAATACATGAATTTATGTTTGACCAGGATGTGATGGCCACTGCTACAATGGCTTGATCTGTCAGAGCTGTGTCAACTGTCCATTGGAGGAAGGCAGCCCTGCCCAACTAAACCATCAATGCACAGACCGGGCCAATTTGTAACCTCACCTAACTTAATATTGACTAAGTAGTATGTTTGGACCTAAGCTTGGAAAATCTATAATAGCTTCTGCAATTTTGGGCTTTGTCAATAGAGCTGAAGCTTGAAAGTGAGAATCTCAAAACACTGATTCTCCTCAGAGACTGTGCAACATGGCAGGCAACTCCCGCTCACCCATGTAGCACACTGTCTCCGAGAGGGATATGATTACAATACTGTGAATAGAGACTTAAGTTGAGTCAGACAAAATGTATGTTTGGGCCACCAACACTCATATCTGACAATGGATTATGTAAACCAATTTCCTTCTTGAGAGAAGTTCAAAGAGAGTGAATCTTGAAAGCTTGAGTTAAGAAAAACAGCTTCAAAGAGCACAACTAACTGTCAGAGTATGGCAAGCTTGCAATCACAAGCGATTGAATCCAAGCATAGTCATATAAACTTCGGTGCATCTCGATTCCCAGAACCGAATGTATGCATTCATCAATCCTCTGCCCACTGTGAGATGATGTCTCAATGCGCGTTCATATTATTTTAGCATGTAGCTTTGAATTGCAACATTTATTTTAAGTCAACATTGTAGTGGTGAGACTCACAATGAATATGTGATTTAACCAAGTGCAAGTTAGTAGATGTTACGAGCAAAATCAGAATGTGAGTGAGTATTTCTGTCCCATTTGTTTGCAATCTTGGCATTGATGAATGCGTGAACCGAGAAGATTACCTCTGGATCATCCATTGTACCTTACCATTTGTTCTCTATGCATGTAAGTCTCCTTTCTGTAGGAAATCCTCTCGCTCCTCTGTCAACTGCAATAACATTGTCTAGGATAATTTACAGACAGTGCAAAGATGAACATATGAAAGCGAAGTTCTATGTACGATGCTGCCTTATTGCCAGGTAACTTAGCTGCAGCATCCTAATACAATGGCATATGGTGCACATGAGATTGTCCTTCTAGTGGATATACTACATGCAGAGATTCTGATATCTCCTCGATCCATATGGAACTCAGTATGAACCCTTCAATCTCATCTGTCTCTCAAGGTCCCAAAACAATCATGTTCTGTAGGTTTTCAATGCTGCACCTATTCTATGGCATGCCATCACCTCAAATGCTCGAACTTTCGCACATAATTACTAAGTTTACAGTTATTATATGCAGGTGCACATGTTTTCATTCAGGTTCTCAGTACTCCATCTGGCCAGCACCAAGAGTTACATAATGTCACAGCTGTTCTTCTGGTGCATCTGGTGGTATTCTATGTATGTTGGCTTTAGCCAACCTCCAATTCATCCATCCATACAGAGTGTTGTTGATCAGAGTTGCCCATATTCAGCAATAAGATTCCATCCATTCTGGTGCACCTGAGAAGGAATCTATTGATACTGGTGTACTGGATCACCTCACAAATTGCAACACTGGACTGTCAGGCTCGATTGAAACATGACCTGTTGAAGTCAACTCTCCTGACCCCTTGATGGTGTGCCTCCAATTGCATCCTCCTTGACTATGTACAACTTCTTGCACCATTTTTCCCATTCTTCTATTTCACTTAAGCTTATATTTACTGCTTATACACTCTCTCCCACATTCCCCAACTTTGTACCATCATAACACCAAATGGAACCTATGCCCAGCCTGGCGAGGAATCACTACGCACTGAAGAATCAAGAAGCACACATTGAGAGAGCAGTTGCATTCAAGAATGCAGCCAATCTTTATAGTCCATCAAATGCTGACCTACAAATTATTTGCCTTCATGCATTGTATTGCAAATGACTAATGTCCCCGAATTGTGTAATGCAACAAGATGACGATACTGTGGAGGAGATCAATTATGACACAAGTGAGGATACAGCAGAGTGCAACTTATCATCTGACATTGAAGAAGACGATCTGGATCACCAACATGAGGTCTAACATCCAGGCCAGGGATGCTGCGACAAGTCATGTTCAACTACAAGGGTTCCGCTGCCAAAGAAATGAAGCCAATCCAATACTCTCATTGCACATCCTCTGCTTTGAAATTCAAGAATTCCAGCTGTGGCAATGGCACCACCACTGCTCAACTGCCAAAAGTCAAGCCTCATTAACAAATTGTCTGAGTCTGACCATGCACCATCCGCCCAGGCACTGCCTGTATGCTAGTCTAGTGGAGATGAAAGTGTTGCACAGCCCAAGGCCAGTGGAGATCAGAACGTTGCCCAACACAGAAAGGCTACTTTTGAGGTTGGGAAAAGGTTCATGCAGGCAATTATATTCACAAAGACTCCTAGGCCAATATTATCTGATGTTAAGTACTTGTAGGTTGAAAAAGCTTGGCAACTAGCCATTGAAGCTCAGAATCATCGGTGGACTCTATCAGGTGCATCTGTTGATTGACCATCTCTGTGTCAATTGCCCAGTAGTCCATCTCTCAAATAAATCTGCAAACACAATCAGGTAGAAGTCTTGGATTGCATTCAATGCTCCTCTGTCAGATGTATGATATTGACTACACTCAAAAATATACATCTTTAAAACTGAAGTTCAGTGCCAGTCGAGGATGGTTGGCAGTTTAGGCACGTCAAACTGTAGGCAGTTGTTACCGGTTGGATTTGGGCTCTGAGACTGCCCTTTTGATCCAGGTTAAGGAGCTCCTGGTTGATCATGCTGACCTCTCAATCGTTGTGGATGATATGAACTCATGGTTCAACCAAATGGAGGTGCTTGATCGATTTTACCATCAATGTGTCTTCCCTGCCCATTCCATGGGGCGCCAGCAAACTATATCCCAGTATATTGAATGTCTGGCTGGGCAGCCTTGAGAGTTGGCAGCTGCAGCTATTCATTGTGCACTGTTTGAATATGTTGGTGGAACAAAGGTGACAGTAATGTTTTCTCAAAGTGACTATTGAGGCACATTTGCCCATCCCCTGTGATGAATTTTACTCCGGAAGCCACTGCACTCATCAATCACACACTAGTTGGGCACTTGATAACCCCCCAGCGACTCAGCTTTAGGTGAATAGGCACTTCCCTATCCCGGTTGGCACTACTTAGCCTAGATTGATTATCTTGATTCTCATTCTGCAGTCAATTCCGCCTGTTGCCATGCTCCTGGGGTTGACAATGGTTCCGGAATGTCGCTTTGGGTCCAGGTCTGGATCAGAACTGAACCATTACCAAATTTCCAGTCCGGGTCGTCAATACACCAGCAATGTCAATTCGGGCATGGTTCAATGGAAATCTCCCAACCCATCTGCACTGGGCAGGTTGTCAGCGGGTTGTCCTGCGGGTCTATCTGTAGATTCATATACTGCTCTTGCTTTTGCTGTTTGATAAAAGTATTTGATCAAAATCACTTATTCAACATCCAGTAATCACTGTTTGAATTCTTTGCAGGTTGTAATATTGCTTATTTCAGAATCGATGTTTTTCTTTTTGTGTTCCTGATTTTGGACTATGAATGCAGTCAATTGTTCTGTTATGAGCTCAATTTTCTGCGTGACGCCTTGATTGCCCAATGTACAAGACCAAAAACTATTGACACTCAGTTGACACTCATTTTAAAGATGGGGTAAAAAAGGTATCTTGCACTGTATTGGCTGAAACGGCTGCCATTTCATGGCATATGAGTTATTGCCACAAAGCAACACTCAGATTACCAAAGAGGCAAGACCAAAAATCGTTCAGGCTCTGTTGACACTCATTTTCGCTATGGGGCAGGGAGCGTGCCACTGATGATTTTGCCATGAAGGTGGCTAATATGTCGTGAATGGATGTCTGCAACCAATGGCCACTTAGATAACCCATGATGCAAAGCCCAAAATTATTGATGCTCCGTTGACGGTCATTTCCAGAATGGGGCAATGACATTGGCGCCTTCTCTGTTGCCTATAAAGGCTGCCATGACATTCATTATGTCTAACCACTACTGGATCACTGTGTAAATACCTGACTTAGAAGGCTAAAAATCATTGACACTCCATTGATGCTCATTTTCCTGATCCGGTACCTAGGATATAATGCACTGCATTGACTGAGAATGCCGCTGATACATCGTGTATAAATTATTACCACGAAACAACTTTCAGATAACCCAGGATGCAGAGGCAAAGATCGTCAAAGCTCTGTTGACACTCAATTTCAGAATGGGGCAGTGACAGTGTTGGATGCTGTTTTGCCCATAAAGGCAGCCAATAGATCCCTTATGCTTAACAGTTACCAAATCTCATTACAATTACCTTGCTTACAAGACCACAAATTGTTGATGCACCGTTGATGGTCATTTTAATGTATTGTATAGTCAATACCTGCTGCCATCGATTATTGTATGATTAATTATTTGGACCTACTGGTTGCCTTTCTGCCAAATTCAGACTCAGCCCTTTGGCAAAGCTGAGCCCAGTAATATTCTTGCACGGGTTGCTCTCATTCTACCAAAATCGATATATCATGCTCAATGATTGATTTCCCCAGCTATACATCTGTTTATGAACCAATATTCACATGCAACTGGTCAACATTCTCCCATACTATGTATCTAAGTGAAATTCTTGGTCAGGCAACATATAGAAGCTGGTGAAAACATATTGACCCATTCTGTCCTACGTTTTCTTGTTTCCCTCCTACCTTCTTGTTTGATTTGCAGTGACCATCATCAACCCCTGTTCAGCCTGTTTCATTGACCTCCATGTGGGCCGGATCAATCCAGGGAGATGTGGTACGGCTCTCACATCCCGGTGCTCGGGGGTTTCCAGAGCATTCATGCCATTGTCACACTCTATATTTGATTCATCATCTCCCTCCCAGCTGTCTTCGCACACATTTGGATGATCCAAGTCACGATTCCAGTTCAGCCAATTTTTGGTGTTCGAAAAGTTTCCAGATGCACTATCCTCATCGCTTTCAGCTGGATGACAGTTGATTCTATTAATTCGGAGGACATTTGATACATTCGTTCATTCTCCTGGCATGTGCATTGCAGACAAAGCCAGTAGTAAAGGTGATCTTACTGACAATTTAAATGCAGCCGCACCATCATGTTGAAAGTTTGACCAGGATGCTTTGATGATCTGTTCAGTATCTGAAATGTATCCTACCACTGTTATTTGCGTTATTTGGGCGCAAGATTCCTTCTGCATAGCATGTAGGTTTTGGCTACCCTGCCACATCTCTAAAAAGTCTTGGACCATGGCCATTCTGTGCAATGTTCTTTCCTCCACCTGTTTCTTCAATTCCAAGTCGTTTTCAGTTTCTGTGGTATCCAATGCTGTGCAATCACCTGCCAATATTCCGTTATTGGCTCCAGCAAACTGCGTTTCAATGAGTTTCTCCTGAAGGGTCTCACCAGTAGTTTTAGACTGTCTCCAGCCGATAACATCTCGCCCAAGGGAAAACCTGGCCTACACTCTGACACCATGTAGTATGATAGAGAATATGTCGCATGCCACATTGTAGACTTCAGTGTACTTTGAGTGTGTTTCCTCTTGTTGCTGCCACCAGTCAGTTGTATCCAGTAACCAAAATGCACTGCTACTTTCCATCGGGTCGGAGTGGTGATCAGGAAGATATGGATTACCATGCCCCCAGGTCTTGCAGCTTCAGGCGGTGAATTCAAATTGAGCCTTGGGGTGGTCTATAGGCATGCTGGGTGATCGCATCATCCTGGTGTTTTTTCGGCGAAGCTTTTAGGCATTTTATATTCTTTATCTTCACTGGACAAGTCATATGGAACAAAAGAAGATTGACCAAATCCAGAAGCATTTACAGAGGGGAAGAGATAGCTGCCCGGAACATTTTTGGGATCGATAATGGACATTCGTCAATGCTTTGCACAGTATTCGTTCTACACATACTTCAGAAACACCTCTTGCAGTTGTGTAGTATATGAAGTCTTGTCCTCAGGATGAATATCCATTCACTTGTCCCACTTGTGAAATGATCGCAACTTCCGGGAAGTATCGAGGATATGTGGTAAGATGAGAAGCATATCAGTCGTTGGAGTTACTTCAGCACGATACTTAGACAGCTTCTGTTGTGCAAACTTCACCAAGAGATATAAGTCTTCCTTCCATCGAGTCTTATTGTTCGGTAAAGCTCAAATAACACCATCCATATGATCCAATATGTCATTGCAGACAGTGATGATGTGGTGCAGAGTAACAATATGCCATTTCGATATCCACAGGTTCCAGTATTAGAATGGCCTCAAAATTTCCATGACATAATGAAAGATTGTCCATTCATGCTGTGTTGTGAAGAGTGGCCAGTATTGATCATATTGTGTATTGATGAGCCGCACACCGGTGACTTCTCGTAATCGGTAGGCTCACTCAAACAACTGCAGCTTTGAATTCCACCGTGTTTTTACATCCATAAGAGGTAGTACTGCGACTCGTACTTTGGGTTTTTGATGATCAGGTGTCAGTGTAATGAATACTGCAAGCATTCTCTGCTATATAATGGTCGGTTTCAGGTCATTCAAAATGTGTTGAAATATGTACCTTCTCAATTATCTTTGCACAACCTGGTCTCATAGCCGACACCTTGCGGATTCTAGTATTGCCCTCATTTCGCAGTCTGTGACTCTTCCCAATGAGTGTGCTCTGATTCTCTCAAAATTGCTGATCGCGCTCATGGGCTTCCCAAAACTCGGTGGGGTCTTTTACAGTGAGACTACTCATGAATGCACCCAAAGCAAGTTGAATGATGTGCACCATGCATGGTATGTGGTTTCACATTGCAGGCCACTCGATTCCGGAGGCCTCAATGGTTGATTGTAGTTCCCGAGTCATCGTGTGATTTGAGGAAATGCTATCAGTCCTAATTCGAGCTAACAGGCCGTCGGTACGCTCAACATGATCAAGAACTTCTTTCAAATTCATGGCTAAGCTTGCTCCAGTATGTGGACCCTTGACATGTTATCCTTAATTGGGTTTCGAAATAAGACAAGAACAGGGTATCAACCTCATCAAAAGTCAGTTGTACATCTCGCAACACCCAACTTAGAGCTATTGAGTACACTATGACTGACGTTATAGTGTATTTGTTTGTTGATGTCCACCCGTCCAAAGCAAACTTTATTTCTTCACAGCGATTGCTTCTTCATTGTGTCCACTGTCAGTGCGTATTCGCTCGGGAAAATTTTGCTAAGTGTGCTGGTTGACGGACGCAACAGATTACTGTGTAATGCAAAATATGACTGTTATAGCTATTGATTTGATAAAGCTTTCCATCGAATGTGGGCCGAAACGTAGCCTAATATGAGGTAGCGATTGCAGGTGACTTGGTGAAATTGGGAAATTAGGAAGTCGTTTGCTGCCAGTTTAAAGCATTCTGTCTGTCAACTGTATTAATATAGATAAGATCTAACTTTCAAATATGAATTTCCTTTGCATAGTCACTATTGTAATTCCTCGACTTCCTTGTCTCTCCAGTATGGTTGAATCTATTTCATCAAGGGTTGTACTCGTCGTTTCAGAAACTTTCGACTCTGTTATTGCGTTCAACATTGAAATGTGCCCTTTTGCCAGCAAGTGTTTCCCCATTGAGCTGGTCCCATGTTGTGATGGATGGCAAAGAACTTGATGACAAACAATACATATCATTCCAGGGCTGCTGGTCTCCTCAATTCCGCAGTGCAAATAGAATCACGACAAAGGCGCATGTCTGGAATTAGTCTAAGCAATAGGACACTCCGAGCCCACATTCATACCATCCCACCGAGTATCAAATATGATTTGTAAAGTAAGGCAACTCAAATCACGAACAAAGACACATTCATTTTTGGAAGATATCATAACCTGTAGCCACGAGGTATTTAAAGATTGGGAATCCGACATGGTGGTAGTAATTTGAAAGCTGCGTAATTGGAGTTGAGAGACTGTCAAAAGTTACCCTATTGTTAAGTTGAACGCTGGTTCTTAAATATTGACTCTTGAGCTACACTCAAGACAAAAGTATGACCTGGTAGACATTATATGTACAGTGGTAAAGTTGTATACAAGGAAATATTGACAGAACTGACAGTTAAAAACTCAATTTAGGAACAATGCAAGGCAGTTCATTGCTGTGATGCTTACTAAAACATACAAAAACTGTTGCCACTCGGTTGTTGTTTAGTTTTAGGACGCAGTAGTGATATTGTTACTAGCATTTTTGCCTATAAAGGAAGCCCATACTTTGATTATGGGTTAATGTCAACGCACAGCCCTTGGATTATGCAAGTTGCAAGACCAACAATCGTGGACACTCCGTTGACGCTCATGTTTAGGACATAGTAGCGATGTTGCTGCAAGCACTATTGCGTTGAAAGGCAGTCGATAGTTTGATTATACGTTAATGCGATCATACAGCCCTTGGATACTCCACAATGCAATACAAAAAATCATGGACGCTTGGTCGACATTCATTGTTAGGATGGGGCATCAATCATGTCACTCGACTTTTTAGCTATAAAGCCGACCAATACATTTACTTTGGAAGAATGGGACACTGCATCCCTTTCATTGCTGAAAGTGTAAGACTAAAAATTGTTGACACTCCATTGAAGCTCACATTAATGACATGCAAAGTGTCATCGTACTCTGTATAATTGTATGCTACAAATCGTATATTCATCATTGTCAACCAATATAGTGTTTCTATGTATTATCATTTGCATCCAGAAGCTTTCTGGCCCCTCAATTTCTAACCAACCACTATCCACAGTATCTGAGTGATGCATGACGTGGCCAGATCACATTCCACCACTTTCAGCTGGCAACTTACAGTATGTAGATCGTTCCAATAGTTTTTGAATAATGTGGCCCCAATTCCTCACCTGGCCTCATCCAGCTCCTGCTCCTCGATTTCTATGCCAAATCATAAGCAACTTTAAAAATCTCAACAATGTGCACCAGGTCTGTGCGGAGAGGTATGCAGTTGAACGCATCGATGAATGCTGCATGACGGTCGTCATTCAGACAGATTTGTCTTGATCACTGACTGCTCCTTCTATGAATGACATGACATCACTCACTTAGATTGTGGTAGTAAGTTTCATCACTCGGTTGGTCTTTGCGTTCTCACATAACAAGAACAGGCAATCAGATATCGAGTGGATTTGTCGTCCTACGGCCTGATTTGGATTCTAGAACTTTCGCATGGTGCATATAACCCTTGCACATGCCCAGACGAATTATTGTTTTTCACAATTTTGTCACTGAAATCAAGAAATAGCTGACACGTAGCAAAAATGGTACACTAATTGCATTTCACTGAGATATGACATCAAAAATAGCAATTTGCCTATCTATTCCTCCAGCAACACAGGTGCCATTGGCAATTCTTTGTCTGAATCCGATTTCCATATGGTGAATAGCAAGAGAGGCAATATGCAGGGGTAAACGCTTATGGGTTCAACAGGGTTCATAGTGTAAATAGGTGATCTGTAACGCGGGAGGATGGACTCCCAGATACACTCAACTAGAAGTATCCCTTCTAAGTATCCCCTTATGTTGTCTCGCTATCGGACTTGATATTGGACTTATACATGGACTACTAGATGGTTCACTTCGAAGCTTCACTCAGGCGCAGAAAGAAATCTGCGTAGAATGAAAGTAGAATAGCTTCCCAATCCGAATATATTGTTAACGCTTGTTCTCCGTCGTGAGAAGGTTGGCCTCAATACCAGCGGAGAATCGAGAGGTCTTTATACCTCTTTTCCTCTGCGCTCTAACTGCTAATTCTAAGTACGCTTTTCTCTAGATAATTGACTATAATTCCTTCATCCACCAATGCCCTTGCTCTGATAACCAGTCGGCCTGAACTTCCTCCGAGCGAATGGTATCCTTCTAATCTTCCAATATCTCCGGACCAACAGTATCTTTCTGATATACATCTCCAGACTGATTGGTTCCCATCGGACTATTGTCTTCCGGACCATCCTCCCCATTGTACCATTCAACAGTCTCCCATCGTATCGTGCCCAAGCATCCCCATCCCACTGGGCATAGCTATTACCAATTAAAGGTTGCTTCATATAGAGGTGACGATAGCTGGCGTCATTCATTATCTTTGTCCATAGGTATCATCGCAATGGATGTTTGCATTACATAAGCACATGACTACTGCTATGACAACACTCGAGGGTGGGTGGTGATGATGTAGTCAAGGGACATGTGCCTGGCGGTCATTGGTGTGGTGACAGTATTGGCTTATAATTGATGAACCCTATTCCCTCGCCATGTTGAAATACTGATTGCTAGAAGCTTAATTCAACTATCTAAGAGAGCCACAAGGCCACATATATATGGTATGAGCACGTACGTAGTCATCGAAATGTAGAGACGGCTGAGCTCAGTCAGCCCGTGTCAGAGCTACTCCGTCAGCCCGTGTCAGAGCCAGCCGTGTCAGCCCGTATGAGAGCCAGCCCTGTCAGCCCGTATGAGGGCCAGGCCCAGTCAGCCCGTATAAGATCTATTTATGCAACACTCCCCCCTCTTGCTACGCTCTGTGGAGCAAGAAACAAACAAACAAACAAAGCGCAATTTGTGATCCCCAGAGTAGCCTCCTTAAAACCCTTCTTGAGAAGTGAGCAGGGAAAGAGTACTATCGTAGCCTTAAACCTTAAATTGACCTCCAATTACCATAAACCCATTGCTTTCGTGAACTTCATATGCTTATCTATCCTGAACGCTTTCTGAGTATATCTGCCACATTTTCTTCCGTGTGTACGTAGGAGTAGTTGACTATTCCGCGGTTGTGCAGATCTCGACTGGTGTGATAGCAAACGTCGATGTGCTTAGTTCGAGCTTTGATGATTCCCGTGGTGATTAGAGTGAGAGCTCCCTGATTGTCGCAGTTGATTGGCAGCTGTGGTAAGTCTCTCTGAGAACCGTGAATATCCTTATGCAACTGGAGTAACCATTTCGCTTCTCTGGAGGCCTCTGAACAGGCGATGAATTCGGCCTCGAGAGTTGACATGGCGATGAAGCTTTGCTTCCGAGACTGCCACGAGACTGGTCCATTGCTTGCGAGAAACACATGACCTCCCTGTGATTTGCGGTCCGCGCTGTCATCGGCCCAATCGGAATCCGAGTACCCTACAAGACTATTGCCGATGTCGATGCCGATGCCGGTGAAGTGTAGTCGAAAATCGGCTGTAGATTTGAGATGCTGAAGAACTCTCTTTGCAGCGGTCATGTGACTGGTGAATGGCCGCGAACTGTAACGAGAAAGAGCGGCGACCGCATACGAAATATCTGGCCGAGTTGCAAGTGCTGCGTACATTAATGATCCCATGACTGCTTGATAGTCTGTGATATCTTCCTGTTCCAGTTCCTTCTCCCCCCGATCCTCGGCCAAGTCCAACTTTACATTGGGGTCCATGGGCGTCGAGACACCGTGAATATTCTCCATGCCGAATTGTCTGAGGATTGTGGTGATATAGGCTTTCTGACCGAGAATCATTCCGGAATCATCGCGGTGGATTTCGATGCTGAGGAATTGGCGTGCTGGGCCTAGGTTCGTGATTTTGTACTTCTCTGAGAGTTTTGATTTGACTTCGATCGCAGCTTTTGTAGCAGCCTCTGGATAGGACATGGAGATATTGTCGGCATAAAGAAGTATCAGAATACCGTCGCTGCGCAGATAGAGGTTGGGATCGGCTGAGGACTGTGTGAACGCAAGAGAGAGTAGAAAGGCATTGATATCGTTGTGCCATAGCCGTGGTGCTTGTTTAAGGCCGTAGAGAGCTTTCCTGAGTCTGACAATGATCTTTGGTGTGTTGAGGCCCTCTGGCCATCCTTCTGGCAAAGTCAAATAGATGTCGTCATCGTCGATTTCTGGGTTTAGGAAAGCAGTAACTACATCCAAAAGGTCCATATTCCACCTGTATCTCCCGATGAGAGAGATGAGATACCGAAATGTAGTTAGCTTCCCAACAGGGGCATAAGTCTCATCAAAATCTGTTTGCTTGTATCCTTGTATGACTAGCCGTGCTTTGCATCGTGTGGACCCATCAGGATTGCGTTTAGTCTTATAGACCCACTTAGAGCCAATCGGCTTAACTTGCAGTTGCCGTGCTTCCCTGGAGTTGAGAGCGGAGAAGGTGTTATTGAGCAGGATTGACGTGCTTTCTTCCTCCATGGCTCTTTTCCAATGATTTCGTTCAGGGCTTTCCATAGCTTCCGCATAGGTGAATGGATCTGCTGCGGATGGCGTTAACGCTTCTGCGGAGTTTTTACCTTGACTTCTTGTGACGCGACTCCCTATCGGCGGAGCTGGAGCTGGAGCTGGAGCTGGAGCTGCTGGCGGGACTTGGCTTGATTTCTTGATTGCTGCTGCCGAGCGCCAGGCAGTCTGATCCTCTCTGCGGAGGCGCCGGCTGTGGGCGATGTTTTCTGCATCAGCTGCCGAACGCTGGGCAGTCTGATCCTCACGGCGGAGGCGCCGGCTGTGGGCGTTTCCTGCCTCTGCTGCCAAACGCTGGGCAGTCTGATCCTCACGGCGGAGGCGCCGGCTGTGGGCGTTTTCTGCTTCCTCATCAGGAGCTTCATGCATGTGAGATTTGGATCTCTTACCTATCTGTGTAGGTTGACTATCTTGTCCTCGGAGAGGCTCATCTCCGGTATCTATTTCATCGACATATTCCTCATCCTGTGGTAATCCAAATATGTCGATCTCATTGCTTCCATGCTGACACGACATGTGTGCATTTCTTTCTTCGTCGAAGACGACTTCTGATTGGGCTTTCACCTTCTGGAATTCGGGATCCCATATCCTCCACAACGTCTTTGAATCGTGTGTGTAGCCTACAATCATGCAGGGCTTTGACCTTGGGCCAAACTTGCCCTGGCAGCGTTGAACTTCGGGAATGAGTCTGCTGGCATAGCATCCGAATCGGCGTAGGTTGTGGAGAGAGGCTGGATACGATATTTCGTTGCCGGCTGCATCGTGCGTCGGTTTACCAAATCCATGCAGCATCTCGTATGGCGTTTCATACGGTGCTTGATACCGATCGCGGTCATTTCTTTTTAGGCATTCATTCCGTGATCTTTGATGGAGATAGACTGCGGTATTAACCGCTTCTCCCCAGAACTGAATGGGAGCCTGAGTGTCAATCATCGTCGCCTGGGCTTTTTCAGTGATTGTACGGATCATTCGTTCGGCAACACCGTTCTTATGCTGGGTGTATGGAGGGCATGGCTCGGATGTAGTACCGCGGGCCGCGAGGACATACCGGAAGGTCTTATTGTCGGATTCAGCCCGTCCATTGTCGCACCGGAATCGCTTGATGTCGTATCCCATTGAGTCTACTCGGGCCTGAAATGACTGGTAGGCGGAGGTGCAGGTCTCAGGTTTCTTATTTCGGAGCAGCCATACGGATGTGTACCTCGTGTAGTCGTCGATGAATAGTATATAGTATCGATTGTCTCCCATGGTCGGTGTAGAGAAGGGACCGCACATATCCGAATGTACAAGTTCAAAAGGCTTCATAGTGCTCTTGACTGGCACTCTAATGAACCTTTGTTTGTGCTTGGCTTGGATGCAGACTGTGCACATAGAATCATCGTGTGTATATCCGACAATTAGAGCTTTCATGGTGGTAGGATTCATATGGGCTAGTCGTCGGTGCCATATTCTAGATTCTGAGATCGTGAGAGACTTTCGAGTGGACTTAGTTTTGGCAGTCGAAGGTGCACGTGGAGCAGACGAAGCAGGTGGATTCGTAGATGCGATCGTAGGTTCTGCGATTAGTACTCTTGAGCTGTCTCTCTTTCTCTTTTTCCTGTTCTCGGTAGTCGATAAGAGTGTGGTTGCGGGGACTATGATATTTATGCCATCGATCAGTTTCCCGGCGAGAGTGCAAGAAGATGGCGAAGTTAAGGAGCATTTTCCGTTCTGAAATATAGTCGTATGCCTGCCCAAATCCAATTGGTTGATCGATAGAAGGGAAAGTCGAAAAGTAGGAGTATGGAGGGCTTCGACGTGATATCCCTGTATGACGTTGACGAAGCCATAATGCGTGGCGGTGACTGAGTTGTTGTCTCCGAGTTCAATTACTATAGGAAGTGAGAGCATTTTGAATGTTGAGAAGCTGCTGCGGTCATTCCACATGTGGTGTGACGCGCCGGAATCAATGACCCACTTCGGAGCGGCGGCGAGAGCACAAGCAGTTCGTCAGAAGGGATCGCAGTCTCTGGTCGTAGCGAGAGCTGCTGTAGCAGTGGCTTCCTTCACTTTCCACCATTCCTTTATACGTTCGTAGGAGACGCAATCAACTTTGACGTGGCCTGGGAGCCCGCACTGGAAGCAAATGCGCTGATCGTTGTTTCCTCCCTCCTGAGCGCGTTTCCGCTTTCTGCATGCATCTGTAGTATGGCTGTCAATTTTGCAATAGGTGCACTTACACTCGTGGCTATCTCCGCTTCCACCGCATCCACCACGTCCACTGCGTCCACCGCGCCCACGGCCACGGTAACCGCCACGTTGGGAAAATAGGGCGGCCCCTGTGGATGCATCTCCAAGTTCCTTGGTAAGGCCGGTTGTAGTTTCTTCTTCTAGGAGGTCATGCATGGCTTCTTCGGGTGTGGGCAAGGGTCTTCTATGCTTCAGGACCATTAATATCATCGCATACTGTGATGGCAATGATGTGAATACTTGCCTGCGGAAATCGTGATCGGTGATTGCATCGTCTGTATGGTCCAGTTGTGTGCGGTAGTTACTAAGCTTGGTGAAGTATGCTTCAAGTGGTTCGTCCTCCTTGGGTCGGCAAGCACGGAACTGGCGAAAGATGTCCTGTCTGCCGACATAAGATCCGGCTGCGTCCAAGCTGGTCTCTAGTGTATTCCACATCTCGAGAGGGTTTCTCATTCTCTTGACGATACACCGTACTTCTGGGGAACAGGACAGTCTGATCATAGATGCAGCTTCGGCTCCTTTAGCCTTCCAATCATCATAGTTGTCATCGTGGTTGAAATCAAGGGGCTGCGGTTCAGGATCATCTCCGGTGACGATTGCGTATGCTCTCATGGCTGATAGGATGAGTATCATATCGTCTTTCCATTTGTCGTAGTTTGCGTGAGTGAGCTTGGGAATGTCGCCCCACATCGTTTTGTTGAAGGCGGGTTCGGAGGAGTTTATCGACGAAGACATTGTGAGATCGTGGCGATGGTGTTGAGGTTTAGGATTCTTGAGGATTAGGGTTCTTTTTGAAATCGTGAGAATAGGATTTTATATGGTAGCGATATCCGGGCTCATAACCTGTTGAAATACTGATTGCTAGGAGCTTAATTCAACTATCCAAGAGAGCCACAAGGCTATATATATACGGTACGAGCACGTACGTACTCATCTAAATGTAGAGACGGCTGAGCTCCGTCAGCCCGTATCAGAGCTACTCCGTCAGCCCGTATCAGAGCCAGCCCTGTCAGCCCGTATAAGGGCCAGGCCCAGTCAGCCCGGATAAGATCTATTTATGCAACACGCCACCTGACATCATTCTCGAGTGATACCTCATGACCCCGGAACCGTGACTATTCCAAAGGCGTAACATGATCAATCAGGCTCTGCATCAGGCAGAAGACAGCCTATGCGTTTGATTGACTGTGGCGTCCCGGAACTTTTCCTCATATGACTACTTCCTGGTCGTGAAGTCCCTTACAGCATTCGCAATCTTCCATTGATGATATCAAGACCCTCCATAAGCTCTCCAACTGTTGTGGGCGCAGTTTTTGCCGCGATATAATATGTGTCCAGGTTAATGGCTGCCGGAACCCTGAATTCGGTTGTGCCGTACTTCTTGACTCATTCACGGAAGTAGTCAGCTGCGTCCCACCATCCCAGTTATGTCAATTCGTCAAGCGTCATCTGTTTCTGCTGAAACCTCATGATATCCAGCTGTACTGTTTTGGATATTGTGCCCATCACCCAGCCCGGGTTGTCATCTTCGCTCAGCTTGCCCAGCTCTATATCTTCATCTACCTTATATTCACCACCCTCCTCATCGTTGGAACATGCAATATCACTCAGACTGTCTCTAATGGTAACTCTTATCTCTAGAAATGTCTTTTCGGGCTCTCTGGTTGTTAACCCCACGTTTTCAGCTTTCCTCATAGCCTCTGGCTCCTGCTTAATCCCTGTCTCTGCGTGTTAATCTAGCTTTCTTGCCACAGTGGTTTCTCTCTCAACATAATCCTCGATCAATTTGTCTTTCTCTTCATTGCTCAAAATGTGAGTTTCATGTCATGTCTCAGCCGCAAGCTTCTCTTTGGATCGCAAGCTGTGCATTGCCCCAAGGGCTCTGACTGTTTCTGCTTCCAGGGCACTCTCGCCTTCATTCGCTTGATGACATCGTCATGAGGAACATTTTGTGGATTTGCCAAATTTGCACGCCGGAAGTGGCAAAAAGTTGTTTTCTGGAGTATTGACCATTGTGGTTTGAGTTGACTTTGTTGTTGGGTGAGATGATGGATGTTGCAAGAGATGGATGATATGGAGGCAAGCTGCATCATTAATGTCAAGGTTCGTACATTTAATCAACTTGAACAAAGCAACATCTGCATTTTGACTGTCACTACAATGGGAATAGTTAATCTTACCTTACAACATGACTTGATTGTTAGCGTCAGTTTCATGTAATATCCCGGGGAATTGTCGAGACAAACATCACCAGACGTCCTTTCCCCCAAAGAATTTCCTGTTTATATCAGACAATTATGTGATTTCTGCTGTCATACACTTCGATTTATCACTGTAAACAAACAAACAACATTGGACCAACTTACTGCAAATCACGGGCTGGTGGGAAACCCCTGCAACTTGCAGCCATATGCTGCAGGATTCTTCTTTAGTAGAACCTGCAAGTTGGCTGTCACTTATTCCATTCTGACTTGAAGCTAACTATATATTCCTCAGGACTTCCCACTTCTTTTCATTATCAGCTTACTCTTCTATTCCACACCAGCAAATTGTGCCTAGACAAACACCTCAGCCAGGTTAGAGCAGATCTGAATCAAGCCAATCAATGGGCGCATCATCCAATGCAACACTTGCTGGCACACAGCAACAACAGAGACATCAGTTAGTCCACTGCAACGCTGCCAACGCAGCTGCTGTAAATAGGACCCAGGATGCACATTTCACAATCATCCGTGAAACCAGAAGCAGGAAGAATGAGAAGTGGCATGTAATTACATGTGACTATATCGATATTGTGGTAAATTTGGGTCAACTCACCATATAACATACAGTGGGCATATGTACAGAGCTACTTGACCAATTTATCACTCCACATCAAAGAAAGCCTCCATGATCGACGAAGGTATTTATCCACACAGTCCACGAAGTCGCACATCATGATGATGTCAGTTCGGGTATTGTCATGTACAAATTTCGTGATAATCATCCTCGAGAGTGGATGAAATTGGCATTAATCACCTTACCGGAGGTTATGGAGGGGTATATGGTAGAGGTAGTAGCCGAATCTCATTGTTAGAAGCAGCAACTAATTTCTTGTATGTATCGAACATGTCTGCTACAATGGGAAGAAAAGGTGGTCGGGTACAGCTGAAACAGTCCAACATGCGCCTGGCCTTGAATATGGCCAAAATGGCCAAAGGAGGGTTTTTGTGCCCCGCAATGGAGGAAATGAAATACCTGATCAAGCAACTTGCGCCGAAGTTCAAGAAGAGCGGAAGCGGGGAGTTATATTTCCCGGGCCCAGAAAGGAGAAGGCCGGGATAGAATGAGACCCTGCTATTCTTCGTCACAACAACCTGGACGGATGCCATACATTCGACAATCGCACTGCTTACAATCCGTAGCCTCGCTGGAGGTGCAATGGAATGGGTGAATCTCCACCGGACCAATACAGACAGCCGACACCAGAACCGACGCCACCAGTGCCTGGAACGCCACCTGCACCTCCCGGTCTCACTGAGGGAGCTCAAAGTTCTCAAATTGACAATTTGCCACCTGGATATCCGTATTTACATGCTCTTCTTCCTAATGCTCAATTGTTCAATCTGGATGCACATGCCCAGGATAGCCACCACAACAAAGATTTTCATCCAGATATGCTGACTGATGAAGGAATATCCACTGGTTAGTACACTATGTGCTGTGTGGCAATGCAGCTAACATCCATTTTGCAGATGAGAGCAGCCTGTTCAGCGAACCTGCAAGTGCGGTCAAGTATTGATCGAACGGAACGGGAATGTTGGGTGTATTATTATCTACAATCAGCGGACACAGTAAATTATATTTTGAAGGATATATTTATATGTATTATTAACGAACAATGTAGTGATCAACGAGAAAGTAAATGAAAACAATAGAAAGGCAGCCAGAACAATGTGAATGATATACTATGCCAAATCAAATGATTGCATATTGCAGATATGCCCATGGCAAAATGAGTGTCAATGGAGTGTCAACAAATCTAAGTCTTGTAACTGAGGTAATTACAAATTGAATTGGTCATGGTTATATGTAATCGAAGCATTGGCTGCCTTTATAGGCAATAATACTAGTGACACACTCCACACTGCATCCTGAAAATGAGCATCAACTAAGCATCAACGATTTTTGGGCTTGCATCCTGCGCAATCTGACAGGCGATGGGTTGCAGACAGTCATAAAGGAATTATTGGCCACCTTCATACGAAAAAGAGACAGCGATACTGTCCCTGCCCATCTTGAAAATGAGCGTCAACGGATTATCAACGATTTTTGGTCTTGCATCTTCGGTAATATGAGTGGTGCTTGATCACTAGCATCCATAAACATGGAGTTGGCAGCATTTATAGGCTGCTAAGCAAGGGATATTCCCGCGACAGCCTCTAGGACAGTTACAACTTATTTCACTTACAAAGCTACCAGTAAGTGTTCATGAGCATATTAGCATACAAAAACTGTCAAAACGATGTATATAAACAATATCTGCCACATCGCGCTGTGACTAACCACGATGCATGGCCAACAATCATTGACGCTCAGTTGACGCTCAAGTTCGAGATGGGGCAGGGAGCATTACGCTTTCTCTTTTTTCTATAAAGGTGGCCAATACATCGCTTATGACTGTGTGCAACATATTGCCTGCCAGCTTACCCAGAATACATGACCAACAATCGTTGACGCTCCGTTGACCCTCATTTTTAGGATGTGGTAGGGACCGTGTCTCCGTTTGTTTTGATCATTAAGGCGGCCAATACATCAAAACAAGACAGTGAAGTTCCAATGTCAATATTTTGCGATTAGCAGTAGCATATGTGTATGCGACGATAAATAGTGAAACCCAAAATGCAGAACCAGAGATTGGAACTGACAGGTCTAGCCAAACCCGGCAAATCCCATGGGTTGACGGGTACCAGACTGGGTTTGGCCGGCCAAAAGGCAGGAGGCCAGGTCTCTGGAGTGGTCTGGGACCGATCTGACCCATTTTTGGGGTCCAAACCAGGACCCATCGCTATCACTACGCACTCCTCGCGTTGGATAGATACTTCTCTATTCCCTCTGTCCGGATTGACGCTCCTCTATTTCATTCCACTCTCTGCAGCATGGACCGGAAGCTCATGAATTCCCACCAGCACAGCGTGGCATCGATTGTTACTTGTATATTGCCTTCCGCAGTCCTTACCCCTCCCCCGATTTTTTGCTGTCCTCCACTATGATAGAACTTCTCAATCGCAATTGGTGAACTGCTGCCCGGATTGACACTCATGTATGTCGTTCTGCACTCCTGCCTCCCACTTTCCGGGTTTTTCCACAAGTAGGTGCACCGCGATATCCCTGTCATCGCTTCGCAACCTAGAGTTCGGACTCTTTCTTGTCATTCTGCATTCCTCCAACACCTTCTGTGTACTCTTCTTTTCCATACAACCCCTGCCATCTGGCACTTCTCTTTTCCTGGTGTTGTTACCCTTTTGCATCCAACTATATCATATTGCATTTTAAACTCCCATTTAGATTTGCAGGTAGCTAACATCTCATTTCACCTTTGGTAGGTACAACAAATTGAGCCAAACAACATTTGAATAAAATTTCTTCCTCTTGCAGGGTACCAACAATCGGCAAATACAAGCAGGGCCTACAGCAATTGTTTGCAGTTGATGAATTGTGTTTTCCTGCTTTCATCAGCTGTGATGAGATGGGAAAAGTAGTGGATGACATTGACACCATGTGTGATTTATATTATTCAATCGCTTAGTCAGATCATTGTTTCAGTGTACCCGCGTTCAAATTTAAATCACTCACCTTTTTCTTCGGTTCGTAGCGCAGCATGGCCAAAAATACAATGTTTAAACAAATGATAGCTAGTATGATTCAAAAGTGATAATGAACTATGTTCCATGTATCATATTGGCCATCGAGTGTAATCAATCTCTCGTATACTTTCTGAGATGTCTCAGATATCACCTGCAGTCCACGCAATCCATGTTCGGAAGCACCCAGGCATCTGTCCCAGTTTCCTCCCAATTACTATATTGGTTTGGTGACACACCCTGGTTCACTAAAGGTTCTCTCCCACGCTCCGACATGTTCCCAAATCTTTCATAATTGCTCCCATGGTATGCCTCTACAAGTCATCAGTGATTCCAGGTATTCCCAAAGCGGGGCAGAATGCCCTCCTACAGTCCGATTCTCTCCTGAAATTGACGCTTCCAAGTTGGCCATCCACATCCCGTCAGATACTCCTGGAGTCTGCCGGTGAAAAAGATTCCGTTTGTGGATGTTGAGAGCAATTGGAGGTGTACCTGAAAATGATGATCGAGTGAACTCAGTGATGAATTTGCAAGCCGGTATCATGCAACCTTCAAGATGCACTTGGAGGCCGGGACAGAGTGAATGTAGTCATAGACATGTTCGTGGTGATGGAGGGAGTTTTCAGATCGACTTGGAGGCAGTAAACGAGAGAGTTTGGAGACACTTGGAGGCCATAATCGTGTGACTGTGGCAGCCTGTTTCTGTCCAGTCCATAGATACACTTGGATGCTGTGATCTAGTCGACTTGGATATGCACTCCGAGGTCATTCTAAAGCGGGTTTTGAGATGCATTTGGAAGATATGATCAAGCATTATGAGAGGGGTACTTGGAGGAAGTCATTGGGAGGCGGTCGATGGGAGGCATTCAGGGTACTGAGACTCTATTCAGCTGTTGTTTAACTCACAACTGTGGGAATGTGACAAGGTGATGTCACAGTTGAACTGTCATGGTGAGCTGGCTGGTGGTGGTCAATCTTGTTGGCCGGAACACTGAAGCTACATGGAGCGGTCAACTTGTAATTGTGGGAATGAAGGGATGATATACAATCTTCGTTGTATGGAGTACTTGGTACATGCTGTACACGGTGTATGTTGTACTCAGTGTATGCTGTTCTCAGTGTTAACTGATGATCGTGGCTTTCAGAGTTAGAGAGGGATAACTTGACTTTGGGTTCTACCATGATGGTAGAATTGAGAACAAGATGAACAGAAGACGGATCAAAATCGTTACGATATGGAGGATACAAGCGGAGATGAGACAGTAGAGGTGTGACCTGCCTGGTTTTGTTTAGAAGACCTTGCATCAGTATTCTTAACCAGCAGATTGGGAGTTGTAACTGCCATAGCAGGAATGGTAAATTGCCTCCCACACAAAATTCTCCTAAGTCCCAGTTTGTCATGATGCTTTCCCCCATCTCCCCTCATCCCTCGCTTTCTCATCCTCAACTCTACCTTCAGCTAACAATACAAAGTGGAATCATCCATCTCTATTACTCCATGCCACGATCATGAGATAACACGAAGTACTGCATATACCGAGTACTGCACTGTCCAACAGTCAACTTTCTCCTGCTACCAGCCAGTCCATCAGCAATATGTAAATCAGTCTGAAAGCCACACACAAACCTCCCAGACACTCCGGCAAGTCTCACCAGTGTTCCTAAGTAATTCCAGCTACTTCCAGGCCCCTCATGATCTAAGCAATGTGCTCTAGAACTTGGCAAGTGCATTCTCCAGTGCTCTTAAAAGCACCGGCAGTTATGGAGGTGCATTCAGGATGCAACAATATTTGACTGATAGGATAATCAAATTTTGGACCAGGTAAGACGACTGTGCAGATCTGCAGGAGACTTTGAGAGTGGCTGAGACCTCTGCGCAGCTTTGTGGGAGACTTTAAACTTGGTGCCATATTCCCACAGCAGTGGTTACTAGGGTTCCATAACCAGACGCCATTTCATCTATCATATTAGTGTTTGTTTGAATTACATCATTTGCTATGTCACACAATGGCATGTCTTGTTGATCAAAGTGTCTCTAAATATATACAAATGGTCATTCTGGCTGCAGATGGTGCTCAAGCACAAGTGGAAGAACACTTGTAGAGACAAATTCGGTGTACTGTGAGATGCACTTCTCCATGTTCGTGGCTAGAAATTCTGATTCTTACCAGCACCACCACTCAGATTGGCAGGTCAGCGGGTGAGGCCAGAGAAGGGAGGAAAGTATGGAGATATCCGGATGACCGTGATAGACTGGGCTGCAGGGAGTATCCATTTGAGAGATGCTATGGTAGTTACCCATCAACTAATCATATCATGAAATACACACACTATCTTTCCAAGCTGTTCATCTCACTTGCTCTTTCCGAGATTTCATAGATCCACACAATTTGTGTTGTTGCTCATGGCCGGGTACCCTGCCGCTTCATCTCACCCTTATCCTACACGCATCAAGTTAGAACCGTGCATTCTCATGCATTCCGGGTGGATGCTGTCAGAGGTGTGATGGAGTATGGACAATACCCCCTCAGCCTTCTAGCACCACGGGTTCACCACAGTGTGATCTAGCGAGTTTGGAGATGCACTTCCGTCCAGAAATCATGTGAACCCCGAGATACACTTGGGGGCCATGATGGCCCAAGTTTGAGGATGCACTTGGAGGCCATGATCATGTGAACTTGGAGGCCGTAATCAAGCAACTATGGAGATGCACTGGGAGGTGATGATCATGTCTACTTGGAGTCCGCAATGGATGGAGTCCAGAGAATCAATTGGCGGCAGTGACTGTGTGAACACAGACTTACACTGGGTGTAAGCGATGGATCAACATCGGAGGTGTACCAAGAGGGGGTCTATCTGGAGGTGGTCGATGTGGAGGCCCTAGGATAGGAGGGAGGCATGATGCGTGCTGAGACACTATTCATAGGTTTACTTGAAATTGCGAGAATGTAGGGAGTTGAGTACAAGAAGGTCCACCAAGAGATGAGACATGAGACATGAGACATGAGACATGAGAGACTGACTGAGAGCAGGAGACAGTCAATATCGAAATAATGCAGTAGTCAGTGTAACCAGTATGTTGTATATGCAGTATTTGGTGTATGTTATCCTCAGTGTTAAGTCATGATCATGGCATGGGGAGATAGCCAGTGATGACTTAACTGTGTGATCTCAGGTGATGGTACAGTAGAGGATGACAATGACTGAGATGAGAAGGGATAGGGGATATCATCATCAGATGCTGGGACTTATGAGAATTTTGTGTGCAAGACAATTTAACTTGACTGATTGGGTAGGTACGACTCCTGGTCTGGTGGGTAAGTACACCGACACTGCACCTCCTATACTCAATCAGGCAAGTCTTAACCCTGATTGCCCTTATCCTCTCGTATCCTCTATATCATTCCCATCTTCATCCCCCATCTCTCTTTCTTTTCCACAACTCTGTCATGATTACACAATACCATGTTAAATCATCTCTCTCTATCTCTCCATGCCATAATCATGAGTTAACACCAAGTGCAGCATACACTGAGTACAGCATACACCATCTACAGCATGTACCCAAGATTGACTGTCTTCCCTTCATTCTCATGTTTACAAGTTGACCCCTCAATATAGCTTCAGCTTATGTTGTAGCATTCCTACAGATTTAATGCCACCAGTCAAGCTCTCCATGAGAGCTAAAATGTAACGTCACCTTGTCACATTCCAATGGATGTGCATTAACTAACCGATGGATACAGTGTCAGTACCTGGCACACCTCCTATTGATTGCCTCCAAACCTACCAACTGCCAGTACTCCTCCAATCAAATTTTATCATTGCCTCCAAGTCAATCTCCAAACTTGCTTCATCATAGCCTCGAAGTGCTGACACTCATGGCTGCCAAGTGCATCTCCAGACTCGCACGAGCACTCCAGTAATGTGCATCACCAAATTCGGTCAATCGGCATCTTCAGGCACAGCATGAATTGCTCTCAAGCACCGCCCGTGGCCAGTGCGGATTTGCCATGTGCAGATGCATATCTATATAGATACATAAATACAAAGATGACAATACAAACTGAATACATGAGTTTTAAAAATCATTTAATGATATGTAGTAACTATGATTTCCAGGCACACCTGCAGTGTTCCCAAGAAGATGTTGGTTTTCCCAGACTGCTCTAGAGTGATTCAAGATGCACCCAAGCTTCTTTCTTGCGGTCTCAGGTGCTCCCAGGCTTGTTACCAGTGCACCCAGTCTTGTCTCTGGTGCACCCAGCTGCTCCGCTGGTTGTTACCAGAACTCCTGTGTTCTTGCAGAGATTCTCTCCAGCGCTCCCAGGTGCATCTGAGGGCCACTGCATCAATCCATTCATCTCTGGGATTTCACCACCCTGAGATTCTGGTCCAACAACTCCCAAACACTCCCAGTGACAAAATACATTTTGCTGATGTCTCTCATTTCTCATTTCTCTTCTCTCTGCCGAACTTGTTGTACTCAGCTCTCTTCATTCCCACAATTACATGTTGATCAATGAGTAGAGTCTTGGGTGCTGTCAAACCACTCTCCCCAACTACCGCATTCAGATTGGCCATATGTATATATATAGAGTGAAAGAAATCGAGAATTCATACTATATTACAGTAGAGTAAATCTTGTGACTGTAACAAAGATGAATATGATAGACAACATGCACTGTAGTTATGGAACTATAGAAGCCACTGCTATGAGAATATGGTTCCAAGTCTTCTGCAGAGCCGTTCAGAGGTCTCAGCTGCTCTTGAAGTCGACCTCAGACCTGCTTAGCTGTCTCAGCTGCTTCAAAATTTAACTAGCCTATAAGTCGAATATCGTAGCATTGTTGATGCACCTCATTTACTGAAGGTTCTATCAAGAGCACCTGACAGGGCTCTTGCAGAGTCTGAGAGTACTTTCCTAAGCTCCATGTGGGCCTGGGAGAATCTGATATTACATAGGAGCACTGGTAAGGTCAACCAAACTGACTGGGATAGTTTGGTGTGGCTCTTGGGCTGCTATACATTCTTCCGATGCAGTGTTCATTATTGCACGATTGCCACACACAGTTTTGTCATTCTACTGCTCCTGATATGTATGTTTGAAGAATGCTGACTGCAGGCCATGATATTCGCAGTTCAGCGGACGAATTAGTAACCCCAGTTCATACATCGGAGTGTGACTCATACGGCAAGTATTGAACTTGACCCACATATGGTTGGCATGGTCACTGTGACCTGCTAGGTAAGACGCTGGAATTCCCCAGCAACAGCTCAGTTGGCCATAGTTCAAGGGCCACTGAGCTCAGTGATCAATGTCTTTGCCCTTGGACATTGCATGACCTGCTCCAGCACAATCCTTGTGATATCACATGGCAACTGCAGATTTATATCTTTCTAGACTTGGTCATCAGATGCGGAATTCCGTTGGAACTTGGGTGGCACCAGGGGGAAGGCAAGCACAATGTGAGCACAGTAGCTGTACTTGATCCATACAGAGAAATGGATAGTCTAAATGGTCAGGGAGATCACCAGGCTTTAATGGTGTTGCAGAAGTCTGTGAGCTGCATCTTGTCTGATTCACAGATAATTGGAATAATTGTTGCCCTTGGGGGAAGACTATACTGCATCTGCCAACACCAGTCTGCCATAATTATCTCCAATTACAGTCGATCACCCTCTGCATCCACTGTCCATGTCAGCCCAGAGACATTGTGATCCGTATGTGAGCATTTGTGAAAGAGGTACCATGCACAGTCTACCAGGCATCATAAATGGTCACACCTGCATCTGCTTGGTGTGGAGTTGGAAGATTCTCTCAATTTCGGTAGCCAGGTATCCATTCTGTAGATTTGATAGTACATTGTTCATCCAGAGTTGAAGGAGACATGCAGAGCAACCTTGCATCTGCCATTGTCGAAGTGGTGAAAAGGTAGCAACTTGGGATTGTGGGTATCGACAAATCTGATGGCCTGTTTGAAGTGGATGGTGCAATGAATGGCTTACCATGGGTGACTGATATCACCACTGAACAGATTGAATTCAAGATTATCATTGAAGGTCCTCTTGGAAATGGGATGTATCCGGATTTCTGGATGTTCATCATCCCGCGGGGTTTATACAGGGACAGCTTCCTCTGGAACGGATGGGTGGGGCGGAGAATTGGGTGATGGGATGAATCTGTCCCAGCCATCATCTTTGGGGTTTCTTTCCCCTGGAATATCATCAAGTGCAAGGGCCGGGATACTGCCATCTGCTATGGGGGTATCTGCAGGACTCTACTGATGAGGTGTGTACTAAAGTCGTTGTGGTGAGTGACTTTCTCCATGGCTAGCTGGTGGCGGTGGCTGACCCTGATGGCTGAATAAGAGACTGTGTGTTGAATATCTCCACAGGATAACCGTGGTCCTATGGCCAGGAGATGGAAATTCGAGTGTGAGTATGGTGTTTATCAGTGGTCTGCGTGCTGGTGGCATGGCGTGAGGTCTGGCAAATGGTTTGAGGGTGTTTCTGGTCCATTGGATGAATTGTCTTGCCAAGTCACCTGTTTCTGCCTGCAGAATCCTGATGAATAGGTCAATTGCAGTACAATTGGGGAAGTTGTTATGCAACAAGCACTCCATATCTGTCAGAAGAACCGAGAATGTGTTGAATAATGGAATGCTTGAATGAAGAAGAACCACCTTGTTGATTATTTTATCCTATATTCCAAAAAAGTTTGATGATGCATATAATGTATGACAATGATGCATGAAATGATTGAAGACGAATATGAAGTTTCACAATGGAATGAAGCCCGGTGGATGGCATAGGTCTAGCGGCAGTGAATTCCAACAGCTTGCCTTGGTTAGCTAGGTGTACCACTGGCAAATCAGGGTGAGGGTGGACATGCACCGCAGCCTGATGTCAGCTAATTTCTTTACCCTTCTATTGACCACAGGATGCTGACAACCATCAACTGTTGCGAGTTGCTACGATCACCAAAGACCTTCTCTCAATTACCAGAAGTGTGGAAACCAATGAATTGGCTCATCTGATCAATATATCCTTCAGAGATGCCAGTCCCAGCAGGATTCATTGTTCAACTGGCAATATATGTTTGCTATACCAACAGAAGTTGCAAAGTTGATGGGATAATCACCTAGATCGAGTTTACTATCCATATGCCCATGGTCGCAGCTGATAAGTAGTATATATACATAATATCTCTTCCAATTGTGCCAGTTTCCTTCAGCTTCATTATACTTCACAAACACCACATTCACCCCCACAATGACTGAATTTCCAATGGCACCGATTCTTCCACTTGGAGACCGATTCTTTCACTTCCAGACCATTTGGGCACCCAAACCTCTGACCTTCGACATTCAAGCTACTAGTTTCACCCTGTCTGCCCAATGATACATGCAACTGAATGATGATCACAACCAGAACTGGGGTTTCCAAGGCAGGTTATTTGATACAGCCTGTATACAGGGGCATCACAGACTGATAAACCCAAGCAATGGAACACCAAGCACCCGGCAGGCCACCAGTGGAAGAAGGACCACAAGAATAAACACACTGGCAAACAAGCAATGGGGAAGCTGGGGTTGGTGAAAATCAAAACCGGTGGCTTGAGATATACCCAAATGCTGCCAACAATCAAGGCAATGATAATCTCCGATGATGGCATGTGCAATGAGGAGCAGGAGCAGATGCTGATGCCGCAGCCTAAGGCCAGACTGCCCATGGCGCAGACAGATGCAGACAAGCATGGTGTGGACAAGGACAACAAGGACAAGGACATCAAGAATCAGGAGAATGATTGCATGCCCTATATTAGCTGGGAGACCGTACATAATTACCTAGTATGTAAAATTGGACATGTACAGGAATATACCTGATGGCCAGAGAGAGATATGGGTCTGTCAGAAGAAGTGATTGGAATATCATGCCACTGGCAACTGCAGAAGCCATTGTTGCAGTTTTCGAAGGATTGTTGAAGACCCGACAACAGTACATTCCAGAACTCTGTTACATCACCAGTGCACTCTCAAATGTCACGACTACCAAAGGCACTGCATCATTCCACAAAGATGTGATGGAGGCGCTGAATAAGTGTTCGCAATATTCCTCTGGTCTGGGCATGGTAGCAGAGATCTACTCTGGAGCAGCGAATTGAGAAGACATTGATCACATGATCTTGCATATGTGTGGAGAGGATCTCATCTGGAGGGCGGTGGAGACACTGCGTTGCTGGTGGCTGCAGGATATGGAACAGAATATAGCTCTCTGGAACAGTGATCTTTCTGATTGTGAAAATGATGATGATGGCATTGTTACTTCAAAGCATGGTCGGCACAACCCAGGATCCAACACCAGTAAAAGAATGGAAACAGTTCGGCCAGATCAATGTGGTGAAGATGAAGACAATCAATCTCAGGATGATGACATGAAAGCACTGGAGTGATTCCTCATGTGCTCTCGAAAAGAATTGGCAATGGAACTTGTATGTCATTAACCCAGTATCTAGCTAATGTAATGGAACTGAGCATCTAGGCAACAACACAATGCACATTCCCAAGCATGAAAGTGACATTGTCATGACTGATAGTGCCGAGGCCTTCCGCACATGTGACATCACGACACAATGCCGCCAGGAGGTAGACCAACGAACAATTTTGAGCACTGGAATGCCAGAAAGTCGAAAGTACAAATTGATATCCCCTGCGGTCAGCTGATTTCTGGACTGTGACTGATAAGGTTCCCATTGGAATTGCCGTAGGTACCCAGTTCCGGGGTGTGTGGAAGCATGGTACTGAAAGTTGATGTAGCAAAGGTTTGCACAGCCATCATGTGGCGGATGCTGTCTGGTGGGCACTGATACACATCTTGGAGAAGTAGGGCAAATAGAACCAGTAGAAAAGAAAAAGGACTGCTGACATGCCCAGGCCAACTCATAAGAAACCAACATCCTCTGGATCTCCTCGCCAACTGGAACCCTCTGAACAACTGGGCCACTCTGAGCAATCAGAACCCTCTGGGCAAGCAGACCCTCTGGATAACCGGAATCCAGGACTCCTCAGGCTTCAATTCGCACTCCAGCAGTCGATACTACTCCTGTGGCCAATACCACTCCCATGGTCAATCCTTCCTGTTGTGCAAAACCTGTAGGGACAATCCATTGATCAAGTGTCAGTTTGAGATGTCACATAGCCTATATGGTACCTGCGAGTCCTAACCTATAGCCATGGGATGCTGTACTGTACAAGGACTGTTCCAATCACTCCTCCAGGGTGTTGTCACGTCCATTGAACAATATGCGATTGAAACAACATACAGAAAACAAACAGCAGAAAGAGGACCAACCCTGCAGTGCTCCCAAGCTCTGACCAAGTGATAAACAATGCTGGAGCTCCTCCAAAATGCCACGCCTAAACTTAGTAGTTGATTGCACTGTGGGGTTCAACTGTCTTGACTTCCAGTTAACCACTCATCCGAAGTTGACATACACTCCTGTTCTACTGTGATTGGTATCATGTTGAATAACTTTATCAATGTTACTACTACAACCCGCTGGAGTGTCGTTGATTCCTGTACACAGCCTCTCAGTCCCAATCACGGGTTGTGCTGTGTGAGTCAAAATTGGAGACTCTTCTCCATGGTGATGGTGATATCTGCTCCGTGAAGGAAGTGGAAGTGTTGATCAACATTTCTATTTCAAATGCAAGGGCCCATTGTTGATTGTACAGTGGTGGATGCTCTCGTAGCTGAGCGTGTGTCAGTCTCGGTGTCAGTGTTGAAACTTGAGATGCTTCTCCATAGGTGCAGTTGGAATTGGAGATGTTGCTCCATTGGTCACTATTCTGATTTGGCTGGCCCAAGGAAACTAATTCCTGTACATCGTGGATCCGTGTACACGCCCTCCTTGCTGGAGAAATGGGATAGTCGACATTGAAGGTTTAGGGTGAAGGAACACACTATAAAGCTACTAGTAATGCTTCCTCATCCTCACAGTAAAGAAGTCGACAGACTTCATTGCTTCATGGCCACCTTTGTCACCACCCGTCTCTTGAGGCTGTTGTCCCAGATTACATATCCAGTACAGTATGCCACACCAACCGCCATACTCGCTGGTGGTTATGTGTGCGTCTGCTGACCTTTCACAAGTAACTGCAGTCCATTACCCACCCACTTCTGATAGACTATCCAAATACCATACTGTGTGTCAATCACTCCTTTGCTGGCCACCGGGTAACCAGGTATGAAATCATTTCGGACACATTCTGATGCTGACTCCAATTGATCCTCCACTCCTGCCAATCTGCTCTCCATATTGATCATAGTGATGTCATGTTGACGTTTTGTTCAGTTGCCAAGTCTGGTCTACGCATAGACTTCATCACTCCGGCCATCACCGCCATTGAAGCAGCCACCGTTATCACAGCTCTCTAAGCAGTTCGGTGAGAAGTCATCTAGAGTAAGGATTGTTTCCACCCTTGATTAGTTGTCATCAGTCAGTAGGGTGTTTTGATCCCAGAGAGATTCACAAATCATACGGGACCCTGCAGCCTCACCCGTTTGAAGATTCGCCATTCGACAGTTATCACTAGATTCTTGTCAAAACTTGTGCCCAGGTTGAAAAGTGGAAGACTAAGATGACACATAGCCTATAAAGTAGCTGCCAGCCCTAACCCACAGCTGCATGATGACATACTGTACCAAGACTCGGTCTAGGACTTCTTCAGCGGCCCATCCCAATCCCAGTGTTTGCCCACCCATCATTGTAAATCCTCTGGTTTGACCTCCTCTGGTACGCCCTCCTCTAGTTTGCCCACTTCTGGTGTGTCCTTTTCCGGTTTGCCCTCCACCGACGCCAGACACCCTAAGCGGATTGATTAGTCTCTTGTTGCGATGTTTGGACATTCACAATCTGCTGGCGCAACGGGTGGCACAACGTCGGACGATCTTGCACCACCATGCAATTGATTTCGCCGACCATGTCTGATACACCCATGTTGAGAAGAATTCCATCCGCATTCTGGATTTCAGGTATTCTTAAGAGACTATCTATCTGCTGGCTGAAGTGGCAGTCTGTAAGGCCATTAGGCTGGCTTGGTGCAAGGTGAATCAGCCCATTATATCAATCCAGAGGGCATCCACAGTCATTGTCTCAGAACAAAATGGTCTTTTTCGAGCGTTATGCAGACATCTCCACTGGGCTCAATCTTTCCTGGAACTAGGATAGCCTTAATGCGATTCTTCTCATGTTGCTACAATCGACGCCTGGTGCTCCCGGAGGTAGGCTTCTGGACCCAGTTTTGTTGGGTAATGGCTGACTGTAGTAAACACCATTCACCTTGTTGATAAATCTGTTCTGGCTGGAGATAGAGACTGTGGGTGTTTGAATTTGTCCATTCATCTTGGGGAATATCATTATTGGATGGTATTCTGTGTGCATTGGTTTGCTTTACCACTGTTCATGTATCATGGGATGCTGTTAATGTCATTTGGAAGGTATTGTGCGGGTTTTGATTTCGATTTCCTGCTGGTCATGTATCTTGGGACTGTGTATCTGTTATCCTGATGATATTCAATTGGCTGCTTTGCTTCATTTACTAGGTTATTGTCATGTTGATATCATCAGGTGGATTTCCATACACTACTGGTATATCGTATTTCTTCAGTATCAATCTCATCTCATTGTTATCCAATGGTTCATAAATCACTACCAGTGGCCACTAATGGCCTTCCGCCACAAATAGGAATATAGAAATAGGAATTTAACATATCTAGCGGAATGCAGGTTATGGAGATCTCGATTAAAGTCTTCGTACAGTGGAAACAATGTTATGGAAATGTATGTGTTTCCCCAGCGGAATGTAGATTACAGTGATTGGGATCAAATTCTTTGTCCAGTAGGAATAAAGTTACAAGAATTGAAGTGTTTGCCCAGTAGGATTTAGGTTATTGTGATCTGCATCAAAGTCTGCATCCCACAGGATTAAGGTTACAGAGAGTTAAGTGTTCACCTAGTAGAAAATCAGTTATAGCAATTTAGATCAAAATCTTTGTCTCATGGAATTTTGTTTATGGAGAATTACCTATGCACATGGAAGGTCAAGACCCTGACTAGATACATATACTATGCCAAGAGCCCTCAGCAGGGCACTTTCCCTTCCTTCTCCTACCTCTTTTGCTATTCTTTCAATACACCTCCTTGATTAGCTTGGAAATGGTACAAAGAAATACTTGGAGATCCAACAGAAGTGCTGTGGTGAAACCCAAAGCGAGGTGCCGATCGATGAGATTGCTCTACAGAAAGCAAGATATGGAAGTAGAAGAAGAAATCTCATTTTGTGAAAGAGAAAAAGAGTACAATGAAACTCCATGCCCTTTACCCAAGTCCTCTTCTCAGCCTCTGGTCAGCTTATACCCTATGCCATTGCTGCCATGATAATATGGGATAGAATCCACTAGGTGACAAACTCATAGAAAACGAACTCTCTAATGTAATCGATGATTTGGATAATATTGATACCGAAGTTCTCCATGACTTGTTCACAGCAACTCAATTACCTCAAAAGTCAATAGCAGCCACTGGACTCTTGTCCACTGCAGCTCAAAAACCATGAAAGAAGACCATACTGCAAGCTAGCATAAGACTCTTGTTGGCCTCCTACTAGTCCTCGCTGTTGGTGGATATTCTTCTGTCAACACCGGCATGTAGTTGTGTGAGTTCTCAGCAATGCAATGTTTCTAGCGAAACGGCATTGATGCCTGTAATGTTCCATATATGCCCTTGGAGTTGCCAGTAGAAATATACTGCAGCTGACACTGATACTGAACCTTGGAAGGACAAAAAGACAAAACAAGGACACAGGTCGATTGCAGTCAATCTGTTGAAGGATCCACAATTTTGACTAGCTGCGGAGGATGTTTCCATCACAATCAGGCAGAAGACATTGTTCAATAACACCTTCCTGGAAGATATAGATGACATGGCTGCTGCTGCCTGGATAGAGGCCTGTGGACTTTGGAAATTGGATAACTGGGTCCCCCAACAACCGACTCTTGAACAGGTGGCCTATGCAAGTCCCATAGATATTATTTGGTACCAATGTTAGCCACCAGCTGCAGATCAGAGGATTTCACTATGCCGTACAAAGCTCCACAGTGTTGCAGATCTGCATACAATGCAATGATATCTAACAACACCTGGAGAAGGAGGTCCCAAAAATGAAGAGCAATGTCCACCGTGTATTGAACAGTGAACCCTTCATCTGTGATAAGAAATGAGTGCAGGCAGTACTATAAGTTCACTGGCAGGAATAATACTGATATGTATTCTCACACTCACAAGGAGCCATATGTTAGCAGCTACATTGCCAGTGCCATTAAGCACTGTATTTTGTATGTGAACAAATTCCTGGTCATCCAAGATTTGTGCTTTCTGGCACAAATGTCTCCCTAGTTCATCTGTCTAATTACCACCACTCTCCAGTGGCACCTCCACCCCTATATTGCCACTCCCATGGCTGTACCAGAGGTACTGTATAACCCAATGAATGCCAGCGGTAAGTGATCATCCCAGTGGCCGCTGAAAATAACTGACTGTTGCAGCAACTTCCAAGATGTATCAGGAGATGTGGGATAGCACATCGACTGTGTCAGCATCTTCAGATATTGCGATGGGCAAAATCAGACATAATAGTACATAAATCTCAGGACAAAACTGCAAGGGAGTTCAACGAATATGCATCACAATATGAACTGTATGGTGAAACAATGGAGCTAGAAGTTTGCGAGCCACTCATAAACACTCTGCAATACCTCTTGTGGGATCCATAAGGAATGTGTAAGAAAGAGCAGATCTGGCTGGAGCAGCGTAGGACGACTGTGAGAAGATCCGACACTATCCTGTGGCAAGAAACCACACAATTGAATTGATCAACCAATTCTCAAAATCAAATTGTGAGAGCAGAAGTCGGGAACAATGGAGTGTGTATTTGCCATTGTATGATTCTCTCACGACATGAGATGATGTCTATCTAACCTGGGGTCTCCCAAATGAATACTCCCCATCACTCAGTCCATGTCCATTACCTCTGTATCTCCATCGACCCACACTCACTCAGTCCATTGGGGTTATCCGTCTCCTTCGGTGCGCACCCTCCCGGCCTCCCTCAGGCACCCTGAGTTGTGGTGGTGGTGAGAAATGGACTTTCCTGCCACAACTCGTCCCTGGTCCATTATGTGATGCACACCTCTACTCTTCCATATAACTCTATATCCAAACCCAAAAGAATGTAAGAATTACATAAACCTAAAGGAAACACACAAACATAGATCCAAAGAAAAACCATGAACCAAAGGGAAAACCATAACCCCAAAGGAAAACCATAAACCCAAAGGAAAAACAGAATGACTCTCACGCTGTCTGCACCTGCTTCTCCAGCCACCCTCTGAAACCGCCTGCCATTTGCCATGACGTGTTGTGAAGTAGACAATGATGCCAAGGTGAGTGTGTAATTGAACCATTGCCATATAAATCTTCTATACAGCAACTGTGATTTGATGCCAACTGTCTATGAACAACTCTGGGTTTTCATCTACTGCTTGTTGCACTATGGGTATTGCTTTACTTCTCAGTTTTCTCTTGTGGGGTGTCAACATCTTTCTCATGTCATCGAAAATTCAAAGGCTGTTCCGCTCGAGTCTCAGCAATTACAGGGAACAGCACACAGTCTTCATCCTCAGTGTTGTCATTGGAACTGCTACTTGGCTGCTGGCACTGGTAGGCTGGCCAGGCATTAGGGTACCCTGGTGCTTAGGATCAGTAGTCTTGTCTGGGGTCATACTGTCATTATGACTGCTTGGTGCGATTGTACTGGCCACTGTCTCGACAGGAGTTGGTGGAATTGTTCAAGCCTCTGGCTTTTTGAGTACAGGCAGGATTGTACAGGCCTCCTTCCAAGTGGGTGCTGGTGAGATCATACCGGCCGCTTTCTTAGCAGGAGATAGTGGTATCATACTTGCCCTCATTCTTCGTAGGTGCTGGCAGGATTGTATCAGCATCCACCATGGTGGGCGCTAGTGAGAGTGTACCGGCCTCTATTTCAGCGGGAGTGCTAATTTGATCCTCAGATCCATCCTCAGCTGGATGCATCAAACGCCCTCCAAAATTACAGCGATACATTTCCTTTCCTTTGGTTGATCCAGTTGGCTGTGGATATATCATGCTATTGTTGGGGGATGGAGGTAGTTAGAGTGACCTATGGTCAGCAGCCACTACTGATGGTTAGATGTTGCGAAGTCGGTTGGCTTTATTGCAGTTCTCAATGGCAGGGTAATGACTAAGTGGCATTACAAATCCCACTTACCATTTCAGACCCAGAGCTTCTTAGTCGATTCCTTCTTCAAGCTGAGGCCACCATATATCTGATAAATCTTTCGCTCCCAGGAAGTCTCCGGAAGTATACCACTTGTTCACTTTTGGTTTCTGGTTTAGCTCAGTAAAATGGTGGATATATGCATAATTGAGTCATGTCTACACAGAGCCAGGATCTCTGGATAATTGGTTGGCAATCAAGGTCAATTGCAGCCACGTTTCATTTCCACTGCAATTGCTCAGGATGTCCTGGAGTTTGGGAGAGTCTTGCCAGTGGTCTCCCAGCATCTTTGTTGCCTGTGTCTTCCTCTGTTAGGCAGAGTGATCTTGATTTATCATCTCCCTTACCCTGCCGGAGCAATCGAGAGCATTAACGAAGTTATTGTATTGTTGGTATTTCAGCTTCCTCCAGTCAAGCTTTCCCTCTGCAACGCTTGATAGCAATGCGACCTGTGTGTTGACAACATTGGTAATGCTGCCAAAGAGTGTGTAGATCTCGAGCATGCAATATTCATGGCTTTGGGGGGATAGCTCCTATGCAGTAATCTCCACCGCTTCTTGTAGCGATCCATCAGATCTAGCGCAGAAGAAAACCATGCTGAGTTGTGATTGTGTTGCGGATGAGAGGGATACTGGAGACAGATGGCAAGTGATGGTAAAGATATCAAAGGAGGAGGAGTACATAGTAACAGCAGTTTTGGTGGCTGCGGTGGTGGTTCGTACAGTGATGGTGGCTGCAGCAGTGCTGGAGTCAAGGCTCATGGCGGTGGTGCATGTGGTTAAGGAAATTTCGAAATGATGGGCATGGTTGAGTACTGCTGCAACATGGTTCATTAATCTAGATGGCATGTCCGTCATCAGTTATGTTTGAGATGGTGACATTAGGTAAAGTTGTCAGTGAGCAGAGCGAGATGAACTTTACAGTTCAGTGGCTGTCTTGCATTGGGATCATGCAAGGGGGAGGCACTTTATATAACTGGAGGGGCAGTTGGTGCCAATTCGTGCGGTGTAAAGTTTCAATGTGGTTCCCGATGTCCCTAGTATTTGCTTCTCTTGTCTCGTCACAACCTCATCACTTCTTCAGCTACTGTTTCCCCAGTTGTACTCTGAAGTTGGGCATATCTTCCTTGTCATTCCGGGTTCTCAGTGGTGAATTTTCTGCCCACTCCTGCCATAGCTGTTGTCTCTCTTGTCTCGAGGTTACTAGAGGCATAGGGGAGAACAGTAGGAATTTTTCTTATCATGTGGGTGCAACTCAGCCAATACAAAATTATCTTCCCTCTCCATCTTGTGAATATATGCAATTGTGTAGATTCGACACTCTCCCTCCATATTGCAAATCAGCTCAATTGTGAGGTGCCAGGTGTACTAATTTTTCGAGCACCATGTATGCCACGAATCTTAGTAGAATATTTCTTGAGCTGAGTATGATCTATCCTTCCCATCAGCTGTGCTCTAGATATTTCTGCCAGTCAATACATCGCGAAGCTCAGGGCAATTTCTGTGACTCAGTATTGTCCTCGCCACCTAGCATGCAGCATGGTGCCTTGCCGCTGTTCTATCTTGGTTTCGTACATGAGAGCCAAGTTGCCAATGTGGACAACTTCAGCTCAGAGAGTAGCTACTTGGTCAAAGAAAGGTTTGTTGGCATTTCTCGACTCCTTTAGGTTGTGTATAGCAGCATTGATATTTTCTCGCTACCATCCAAGCTGCCTTGCTCTAGCTGCAAGCAGTAACCCTGTATTGTCAATTCTGTGGATCCATTTGACGGTATTCAACATTTGGTTTTCCAGTGCTCGCAGAAGTAACTTGTTTTGACACACCATAGCGCGGCAGGGCAAACATCATGTCATACATATGACAGTGATCCCGTTGGCCCAAACGATTGCAGGTAGGAGGTCAATCCACATCTCTTTCAGTTCATCTGAGTAGGCCATCAGCATCAGCAAAAAAAAATTATCTCCGGGCGGAATGGCTCCGTCAGAGTGGACGTGCTCCGTCAGAGCCGTCAGAGACACCCCGGTGGACGATTACTCCACGCCCGGCGTCAAGACCATGCGTCACGTCACATCTCGCCCTCCGATCGCCGTTTCACCGTTTCATCTCGCTCTGTCGGTCTCCTATTTTACTCAAACACTCTGGCGTTGTGGCCAACTGTGACCATACGTCGGAATGGGTTTATTGGGTACACGCTTGCATTGCGATCGCAATGCAATGGGTGACGCCGCGAAAATCTGTCCTCGCGTTCCTTCTACATTAAGCTCGAGGAGCGAACGAAGGTGAGAAGATATGATACTACCCAGCCATGAGGATCCACGCAATTTCGTGGATCTCGGACAGAGCGAGTGAGACCAAAAGTTCGGAAAGATAGAGTGTGAATTTTCATTGTATGATAATAAGAGATGGAAATGAGATGATGTCAATCTACTCTAGGGTCTGCCAAATATATACTCCCCATCACTCTGTCCACCTCCGTTACCCCTGTATCTCCGTACAACCGCCGGCGCTCCTTGATGATGTACTTGATCGAGCGTGTTTGGGATGCACTTGGAGACGGAGATCGAATGAACTCAGAGATGCACTTAGAGGCCGATATCGAGTGAACTCAGAAGATGCACTTGGAGGCCGTGATCGATCGGGTTTGGAGATGCACTCTGAGGCTGTGACCGAGCGAGTTTGGAAATGCACTTGCAGGCTATGATCGAGCGAGATCGGAGGAGTACTTGGATGCGGTCGATTTGGAGGGAGGCGCGACGGCAGCTGAGACTCTATTCATTGGTTAACTTGTAATTGGATGAGAAACTGGCTGGGAGTGGGAGACTGTCGATCTTGGGATGATGCTGTACTTGGTGTATGCTGTACTCTGTGTTAACTCATGATTATGGCATGGAGAGATAGAGAGGGATGACTTAAATTCGGGTTCTTAGGTGATGGTAGAGTTGAGCACAAGAAAGTGATAGCTCGGGGGAAATCATCATGAGAAACTGGGACTTAGAGAATGTCGTGTGCGAGTCAATTGACCATCCCCGATATGGCAGGTACGAGTCCCGATCCGGCGCGAACTAACACCGATACGAGGTCTTCCCAACCCAATCAAGCAAGTCGTACCCCTTATTTCTCATATCCGCTCGTATCCTCCATATCATTCTCATCTTCATCCCCCATCTCTCTCTTTCTCGTCCACAACTCAACCATCATCGCAGAACACATAGTTAATTCATCCCTCTCTATCTTTCCATGACATGATCATGAGTTGACACCGAGTACAGCATACACCGAGTACAGCATCCACCCAAGATTGTGTGTCTTCCCTTCATTCTCATGATTACGAGTTGACCCCTGAATGTAGCTTCAGCTTCCGGCGTACCTCCCTACACGATCGACCCCCATCAACCAGCTCTCCATGAGAGCTGAAAGGTAAAGTCACATTCTCACATTCCCACGGTTGCGAGTTGACTAACTGATGAATAGAGTCTCAGCACCGTGCGCGCCGTCCATGGACCGCCTCGAAGTACTCATCCAATCTCACCTCATCACGGCCTCCAAGTGCATCTCCAAACTCGCTCAATCACAGCCTCCAAGTGCATCTCCAAACTCGCTCAATCACAGCCACCAAGTGTATCTCCAAACTCGCTCGATTACGGCCTCCAAGTTCGCACGAACACGGCCTCCAAGTGCATCTCTGAGTTCACTCGATCTCGGCCTCCAAGTGCATATCTCAACTCGTTTGATCACGGCCTCCAAGTACAACATTAATGAGTGACAGCGGGTGTACGGAGATTCAGGGGTAACAGAGGTGTAGATAGGTAGCTATATAGATACATAGATACATAGATGAGAATACAAACTGAATGCATAAGTTTTGAAAATCATTGAACGATAAGTTGTAGCTATGATTTCCAGGCGCACCAGCAGCATTCCCAAAGAAGTGGCGGCTGGAGAAAGACATAAACATCGCCAGGCGTTAAACATCACCAGGCGTTGTGTCAACGGCTTCAGCATAACTGCAGCCACTGCGAAGAGTGTAACACACGTGTCGTTCTGATTGTGCTTATACGTCACCACACAGTAAAGGAGGTATGTGTGCAACGCGACCCGTCACCTTGGCGACAGGTAGCGTGTAATTCTCCGTCAGAGGGTAGGATGTTCCGTCAGAGCCGTCAGAGCCGTCCGGAACACCCGGGTGTCTCTGACGGAAACTAGGGTCGTTGCTGATTAGTTTAGATGATCCATCTGCAAGTGGTGTGTATACACTTTAGATTGCTCCATTAGTGGCGGCAAGGTATGGACTAATCGTAATGATCTGAATATTGTAATGCTTGAGAAGAAGGTCAGTCAATGTCTGGTTCTCTGAATCTTGGTCTGCTACCACTCTTTTGGGAGTCCTGAACCGACCAATTATCTCCTCGAGAATGAAGTTGGCTAACTTCTCCTATGTAACCTGTTGCACTTGTTGAGTTTCCCACCACCACCGAGATATTCCAAGGTTATCATCAGTACATGGTACACATTCTATGTTTTCGGCATGTACACAATGTCCATTCCCACTCACTGCCATAGGTGTCTAAAATATGAGCTGTTCAGGGGTTCATCATATTGTAGCAGTGTTCTCGGCTTAGGCTCCATACATGTTTTCGCTCAGCCTTTGACATCGGCATACATTCCAGGCCAGCAGTTCTGCTCAACCACATTTCTCAACATTTCTTCCCATTCACAGTGCCCACTCAGGTGGTGTGTAGCTTCCATTGCTTTCCTTTTCTATTCCATGCTCACCAACACCTGTGCCAGCAGTTCATCGGTTCTACACCACCCCTAGAGTACTCGATCTGATAGAGAGAATTTCATACCTTCGCCCTGACATTGCTGCATTTCCTTTAGAGTTTTTCCTTCAGGCCACATCTAGTTCCCCAGAAATTCATGTATCTCCCTCCATCTCCCTGTGAACACTGCCGCCAGTCTTAACCAAATATATCGTTCCTATGCTTTCTCTGGCCTCTTTCATCCAGGTTCTTGTTCCACCTGTATTCCCCATAAGCTTCCTTCGATCCTTTCCTCTGGACCATTCTCCACATGTAGTTTGGGATCCCCTTCTCCTCTGGGCCACCTGTCAGAATTATCAGGACCACTGAACATTCTCCCTAGAACGAATTTCAAGTCGAAATCGGACAGTTGTATCGATGCAATCCAGCGGGTAACGAGTGCTTCTGCCAGCTCAATGCGACGCATGTTCTGTTGATCCACCACTGTGTTAGCATCTGTTTCGACAAGGAATCTGACATGATATATGTTGATGCAAACCTTCATGAGTGGTTTCATCGATCATCAGTGCTCACATTTTCCCACCTCATATCTCATCTCGGGTGCAGTCTAAAGTACTCTGTTGAAGCAACCTGGGTACCGTTTCTCATTTTGGTCTTCAAGATGTATGATCACCCCCCACACATCTCAGCTGGTGTCAAGTCCCACGACTAATTGTCCGGCACCATCGCTGTCAGACTGAGTCTCTGTAGATTATGTCACCACATGGCTTTGGGTTAGGGCTGGTAGCTACTATGTAGGTGAAGTGTCATCTTAGACTTTGACTCAAGCAATCGATCATCTCATGAGGTTCATCACAACTGGTTGTAACCCAGGGCGCGACCACTATCTGGACACCAAATGCAACAGCTATCCAGCAATAACAGTCGAATTGCAAACCTTCTTTCCAGCATGGCTGCAGGGTCCTGAATCCCCTGCAAACGCGTCCGGGATTATGACACCTTATCGACTCAGAACAACTTTTCAACAGTGCAAATGATGCCTCCTCATGACAAAATATCACACATAACCGCTGAGTGGGCTGCAATGGCAACAATGGCTGCGATGGCCTTGATCCCTGCGATGGCCGTAGTTTTCAGTTTTACGAGTAAATAAGATTCCGCTACTGAAGGATACATTGTCAGGACACATTTCGGACGAGTACTGTGAGGAGTTTGGGTGAACTTCAGCTTAACACCCGTGGAAGAGCATGGGTCAACATTGGAATGTATTTGAAGTGATTTCATAACAGGTCAGCTGGTGGCCAGCAATGCAGATCGACATACAGTATGATATCAGGAGAGTCTATGAGAAGTGGGTGGGTTATGGAATGCATACATGGGTGATGATGGGAGACACACAGGAAACCCCAGTCAAGTGCGGTGGTTCCCCCACAATGGTCTGCAGTGAATGAGATTTTTGACAACAGACTTGAGAGACCAGCCATCGCAATTGGGGCCAGGAATCCACAAAGTCGGTGAACTCCTGCGCTGTGATGCTGAGGAACCATTACTAGGAGCTGTACAGTGTGTACCTTCACCCTAAACCTTCAATGATATCAACCTCATTCCTCTACCCACAAGCGCATGTATGGGGATCTACGATCATTGGGTATTAGATTTTCATGGCAAGTAGAGATAGACGGGGGACCATTGGAGAATCATCTCCAGTTCAAATAACATCTATGGAGAAGAGTTTGCAATTTCAACACTGATACGGACCCATACTCGGCTACACAAGCATCCGCCACTGAACAACTGGCAATACGCCAGTGTGTATGGGAGAAACGACTATTGACACTTCAACATCGTTCATCGAGTGGAAGTCAACATCCCCACGGAGAAGTGTGTCCAACTTCTGTACCAACAGACACACTATCTCATAGACATGCACATACTCCACTACGTGAGCATCCACCACTGTTGAACAGGTTATGAGCACTTGGGTTCAACAGGGAAACGTGATCACTACTTCCACTTCATTTGTTCCGCAGAAGTTCACATCACCATGGAGAAGAGTTTCTAATTCCAACACTGTCACCACCTCCGACAGCACAACCCATGATTGGGACCGAGAGGCTGCATAAGTGACTTAATGATGTTCCAGCTGGTTGGAGCAGTACCTTTGATACAGTTCTTCAACATGATACCAATCACGATACATCAGGACTTCATTTCATCTTCACAGGAGTTGTCGACTGGAAGTCAAGACAGTAGAAGCTAACAACATGATTGACTGCTGAGTTTAGGCTGGGACCCATGAGTGACACCTCCAACAGCACAAGCGGAGAATTGTCATTTTGGAAGAGCTCTGGACATGGCACTGGTTCTTCTGTTGTCTATTCATTTTCTGTCTGTGTTGTCTCTAGCATACTGTTGGACGGATGTGTTAATGTGCTGGAGGAGTATTTGACCGAATATTTGTAGAGTATGACATCACGGGGCTGTGGGTTAGGGTTGGCACCTACAATGTAGGCAACATGTCATCATAGACTTAGACTCAATCTATCAATTGTTGTGACCGGTTTGTCACAATGATTGCCAATGTCTATCGTCCTCAACACCTGAGCCTGGCAGTGAGCTTCCTTCAAGATCGCCTTTCATTTCATTTTCTCAGTCTCCAATTGAAACTCAGCATCCTTCTGCAAGTTCCGGAATAGCAAGCCTGCAACTATCACATACTCGTAGATCCATACCGCGTTGTAAGCAGAACCCCCCAACAGTGCCCTGTACTCTGTACAGTTCTCTCATCGGCCCCAAGTTCACACTGTTTCAACATTTGATGCTTGTGGCCAGCGTCCTACCTCTCCGCAGACCCACATGACTACTTCTACCCCGTTTCACCAAGTAGTTGAATTTTTCTCTCGCGATCATCGCTCGAGCACTCTCCACATCGGCAAGGACGTTATCAATGTTCTGAAAACGTGCTGTAACTACCCATCGAACTCCACACATTCCTTATGCCTCCCCTTCGGTGGATCAACTCTTTGGGCCTTTCACTCTGACATTGTCAACGAATCTGTTCACAAGTGATCCCAGGTGTGGATTTAGTATTTTCCACGATACTCTGACAAATGCTGATGCCAAATTGATTGCTCCTTGTACGAGTCTGATTGAGCTATACATGCCTCGTGTAGTCTCGAAGCCCACATAGTCCCGGCTCTCCTTGTGCAACATCATTTGGTCACACACAGAGTGAAAGGCAATCAGGGAAATAATAGTCAGTCTGGTGAAGCCTTCGGAAAACAGTTTGCCATTCAGCCATATGGTGGCATCTTCCCGTGTATGCCAATGTGCGCTCATGGCAGAGATGACGAAGCAGTACTTTCCATGTATCTCTGAAACTAAGAAATGAACATTCCTGCAGAGGCCCCAAACAGGCTCCGATAGGCCCTACCAAACCCGCTCTTCAATCATCGCTGTTTGGATGGGAATCACTTTCATTGGTATACAGAATAATATTCCCTTCCAGACCTTGAGACTGTACTCATGCGGGATAGAATGTGGTCGCTCGACCTGGTTCCTGATCATTTCCAGTTCTTCCAATGTCAATGAGAGAGCATATTCTATACTCGATAGCATACCTAAGAGGGGTTCCTTGTCCTTCAGACATGATATGGTCCCGATCTGTAGCTTTTGAAATGACTTAAGTGCCATGCATGCACTTCTTGCTTCTTGGGAGAATTTCGGTACGAACCACTCATCCATGGGCCTTGGTATTCGTACTGCCTGGGTGATAGCTCTCCCTCTTCAGCAAAGTCTAACATCTGGCATACTTCCATCCTACAAAGGAACAGACTATACATTCTGGGCAAAATATTTTTTGTGGGCACCCATGCAGCGTGCTTCAGCGGTTTTGTTTAAGTCACACATCACAGAGTCAATCTATGAGGAAAAGGGTTGTATTTGACTACATTCTGGAGCAATGCTGTTTTTAGAAACCAATGCCAAAGTCTTGGATTGTACCCTGGCTACCCTCTTTTCCTTCAGCAGGGTCTCTACCTGCAACGACCACTCTGCTGCTACCATCCTCCTATCCAACTCTCCGACTACCAGTCCTTCCTCTTCTTCCCACTCATCCTGTCAATTCACTGTGTTTCTAAATAGCTTCCACACTACCCTCGATAGTCCTCCTTGTTCACTGACTGTTTCCTACCTCATTAAGTGATTCCTCCTCCTTCCCGTTGGCTATGCCTTCCACTTCCCCTGAAATCGTTCTGTTCATCTCAATCGACTTCTTCTCGTTTTGTTTTCTATGATGTAGTCACTTCCCATTCCACTCTGTCCTTTCCGAAAACTCCAACCTTTTGCTTCATAGTGCTGGGTCCTATCCCTCTTAGTCACCCTGACTTCCACTATGTGTACAAGTTTCCTGAGCTGTTGGCAGATCTATCCTTCTTGACTTCTGGAAGTGTAGCAACAAAAGTCAACTGCTCGGTCCCATCGAAGGTAGAGATGGTTGTCTACCAACTGCCATTATCCAGGTTACATTCACACCGTCGTGGGTATGTGTCAAAGCTGCAGCACAAGATACCGTCCTACGATCCACATTTTGCTGAGAAGATAGGCACGGGATGGATGATACCTTAGACAGTGACTGGTACATGCTCCACCACCATTATCAACAATTCCAATTGCCATCCGCCATCATTAACTTCCAGTCGGCTAGTTTGCACCTGATGTTCTGCTCTGAGGCAACTCCTTCACTCAGCACACCCATCACAGAAACCTGATTAATTTGCATGAGAAGCCTGTTCCGAGGTATCATTCGTAAAATGCCCTGAGAGGCCTCGGTGTACACGAATTCAGTGTATCTGACTTGATCTTTCTGTCCAGAGAAGGCTGACATGTGACCTATTGCGATTTTCTATGGTGCCGCTGGGCTCCTGGCAGTCGCTTGTTGGTCTTTGGGAACTGAGATCATCGTTGCGTTTGTTAGAAGGCAAAAGGTGAATGAGCCTGTTTCTTTCACCTGTTGGGCTGGGATAGTGTAATCGAGTTGGCTGCTTCCGAGGACTTTGTTGTTTACTGCAAACAGCACTGGGGCATTCATTTGGGGCACTTTTGCAGCCCGTGGGGTGTTTGGACTCATGTATTCAATGTGATCCACTGTGACCTGTTGGTAGCTGAATGCTACTGCTCTCCTGTTATTTCAATTTTTCTGGTTACTAGCACATGTTGAAATGTCTGGAACCTCTTCCATGAAACGTGCTCGCATGTCATTGCCCCTTGTCACCCTGTCCATCCTTGTCATTGTCTCATCCACGAGGGCATATGCTGTCTGCATGCACACAACTGCGGACCTTGTCTCTCTTCCTTCCTCATCTTAAAGCCCACCTCTCTCCTCCTCAATTTCACATTCCACCTTGTCTCCCACATGGCTTTAACCTTGCCCATTGTCTTGCAGAACATACTCACAGCGCAATTCCTCGATACAGTCCCCGTTACCATCTGCCTTACCTAGTTTCTTACCTGAGTCACCTGCAGACGAACTAGAGTGATAACGATTGATTACCAACAGCTCTTGAGCAATCCCTGAGCATCAGGCTGTCAGCCAACCATGGGCCCTCTGAAACAGCTGAGATACTGCAACATGCTGCTGCTGAGTTGGCTACTCCCCCTCCCACCTGCCCTTGTCGAGCTACATCCAGGGTGTACTCCCGGATTGACAAGACTATTCTTCCAGGTCGATACCCGGGCATCGCTCCTCCAATTCCTCCTTCTGGTTCTGAGATTTGTCTTCCCCATTCATTGAGCTGGACCATACCCTGTACCGAATCAGTGTGCACATCAGGACAGAACTTGCGGATGTGTCCAAGCTCAGTACAATGGATAGAAGGTCATCATTCTTGCCATGGATATTGTAGGAAATTGTGTCCCAATCGGTTGTAAGTGGATCCCGCATGTACATCCAGCGATGGGAAGTTCATTGGCATGTTTGGAGGTGGATCGTCTGCTTGGATGGCATACACACTGGCAGGCTGGTACCCTTTGTACCTGGGCTGAATCACCTTACCCATCTGGAAGGTCCAAGCCTTGAAGACATGCATCATTTTGTCATACTTTTTGTCAATAGTGCTATTGTCTGTTGTGATAGGAATTTCCACCATGGCTTGCGCTGGTGCTATGGTTGCTCCGCTAGGGATTGCCAGCAGATTCATCCCTACTGCCATCAGTGGGAGCGGGATGGCAGCAGAGTTTGAATAGGGAGAGACAACTGGTGCCATACGTGCTCCTTCAAAGTCTAGGAGATCAGGTGTACTAGCACTCACACAGATGTCGAGGACATGCTATTGGTATTTGTAGCACTTGAACGTCGAGGGGTCTCTGGAGTCAACTTCAATTTCATTACCAGTTTTGCTCTCATATCACATGAGAGGGCTCTGAGCAACATGTACATCTGTCAGTACTGGGCCAATGCTCACTTCGTGATCATAATGTGGCTGACGTTGTTATAGGCGATGATGAAGGCTCTCAGGCCTATGATCCCTTGTTGCAGCTTGTCATTGAATAGCCACTGCAACTATGATCCTGTATGCATATATACTCGGCTATCGGCATGGCAGAAGGCACGTGTCAGTTTTTCCTTCATCATATTCCAGTCATTCTTAAATATCTGTTTATGCCGTTGAATATCTTCCGGACCGTTGCAGAGCAGTAGTAGACGAAGATTGGGATCACATTTTGGGCCACCGGTTCAGACCCAGTGGGAGATAAATTACTTCTATATGCTTCGGTAAACATGGTATCATCCACTACTCTGAACACTGGGGCCACCATGGTCTCCGGGAGTGGCATTTGGCAGTTGTCTCTAGCGATGGCAAGGGCCAAGGACTCAATGAATTGACTTGTATTGTGCACATAATTTGACAAGGTGTTGGCAGATGGTCCCATTAGCAAAATGTAAATCAGTCTGGAAGCCACACGCAAACCTCTCAGACGCTCTGGTAGCCCTCACCAGTGCTTCAAATGTACTTCCAGATGCTCCCAGGTCCCCCTGGAGTTTTGCAATGTGCTCGCAGACTCTGCAAGAGCAATCTCAGGATGCTACGAGATTTGACTTTCAGAATAGACAAATTTTGGACCTCGTCAGACCTCTGCGGAGGTCTGTGGGAGACATCTGGAGAGCCTGAGACCTCAGCGCAGGGTTGTCGGAGACTTCGAGAGCATCTGAGTCCTCTGCGCAAGCTCTGCGGGAGACTTGGTGCAAGATTCTCACAGCAGTGGTTCTTAGAGTTCCACAGCCTCCACAAGGCATTTTGTTTATCATATTCGTCTTTGTTACAGTCACAAGATTCACTACATCATAATATGGCATGTATCATCTAAGTCTCTCTATAAACATCGAGACTGAGACACAGGGAAAAAGGAGATGGACTCAGCAACAGGGATTATATATGTGGGAGACTCCGGAGTAGATAGGCATCATTGGATTATACCAATTACACAATCTATCCTTCCCAGCTCTTGGTCTCATGCACGCTTGCCGAGGTTTCATAGATCCACGCAACTTGTGTGGATCATAATGGCCAGGAATCCCTAGATATTCTCTCACACTCATTCTACACTCCTCGAGCCAGAACCGCTCTGTGTCGAGAATTCCCGTCGGATTCCATGCGAGGTGCGGAGTAATGTTGATGAAAGCCTGTCTGCCGTTTGGCTCCACCGGTTCAGCTCATCGTGATCGAGTTAACTTAGAGATGCACTCCGAGGCCATGATCGGGCGAGTTTCGAGATGCATTTGGAGGCCTTAATCGAGTGAACATGAAGGCCCTCTACGTTTGAGATTGGAGATACACTTGGACACCATAATTGTGCAAGTGTGCAGATACACTTGGAGGCTGTGATTGGTAGAGTTTGGAGATGCACTTGGAGGCCATGATTGTGTGAGTTTGGAAATGCACTTGGAGGCCATGATGGTGTGAACTTGGAGGCCATGATCGAGGAAGTTTGGAGATCCACTTGGACGCTGTGATCGAGCGAGTTTCGGGATGCACTTGGAGGCTGTGATGGGGGGAGTTTGGAGAGGCAGTTGGAGCCCATGATCGAGCGAGATTGTAGGAGAACTTGGAGGTGGTGAATCTGGAGGCGGTAGTTCTGGAGCGAGGTGCGACAGGAGCTGAGACTCTATTCATTGGTTAACTTGTAATTGTGGGAATGTAGAGTATTGAGTACAACATGGTCTGCCAAGAGATGAGAGACTGGCTGGGAATGGGAGACACTCGATGATGGGATTATGCAGTATGCGGTGTATGCAGTACTCAGTGTACGATGTACTCGGTGTTAACTCTTGATTACGGCATGGAGAGATGGAGAGGGATGACTTAACTAGGTGTTCTTAGGTGACGGTAGAGTTGAGGATGAGAAAGCAAGAGATGAGAGCACATGGGACAAATCATCATGACAAACTTGGATTTGACTGAATTTCGTGTGCCAGTTGATTTACCATCCCCGATATAGCAGGTACGAGTCCCAATCCGGCTTGTAATCACACCAATACAATGTCTTCCTGACCCAATAAGGGAAGTCCTACCACTGATTTCTCATGTTTGCATGTGTTCTCCACATCGTTCTCTTCGTCATTATCTATCTCTCTCTTTGTCGTCCACAACTCTACCATCATCACAGAACACAAAGTGAAGTCATCCCTCTCTATCTCCCCATGTCGTGATGATGAGTTGACACCAAGTACAAGCATACACCGAGTACAGCATACACCAAGTACAGCATACACCAAGTACAGCATACACCAAGTACAGCATCCACCCAAGATTGTATGTCTTCCCTCTATTCTAATGATGACCAGTTGACCCCGGAATGTAGCTTCAGCTTCCGGCCTGCCCCCCCAACACAATGGACTGCCATCAGGCAGCTCATCATGAGAGCTCCAAGGTACAGTCACCTTGTCACATTCCCACGGTTGCTAGGTAACTAACTGATGAATAGAGTCTCAGCACCTGGCAGGCCGTCCATGGACCGCCTGCAAGTACTCCTCCAATTTTGCTTGACCGTGTCCTCCAAGTGTATATCCTTACTCTCTCGGTCACGCCCTCCAAGTGCAGCTCCAAACTCACTCAAACATGGCTTCCAAGTGTATCTCCCAACTCCCTCGATCATGGCCTCCAACTGTATCTCCAGGATCACTCGATTACAGCCTCCAAGTTCGCATGATCGTCGCCTCCAAGTGCATCTCAAACCTCGCTCGATCATGGCCTCTATGTTTGCATCATCATGGCCTCCAAGTGCATCTCCAAAGTCGCTCGATCATGATCTCAGAGTGCATCTTTATTTTCAGTCAATGACCATGTTCAGGCACACCTCAGATTGCTCTCAAGCACCGCCTGCAGCCAGTCCAGATATACCGTGTGTAGATGGGTAGCTATATAGATACATAGATGAGAATACAAACTGAATACATCAGTTTTAAAAACCATTGAACAATAAGTAGTAGCTATGATTTCCAGGAGCACCAGCAGCATTCCCAAAGAAGATGTTATTTGGCCCACACTGCTCAAGTGTGATTCGAGGTGCTCTCAGACTTGTCGCTGGGGCTCCAAGGCTTGCCATTGCGGCTCCCAGGCTTGTCGTCGGCACTCCCAGGTGCTCCCAGGTGCACCCAATGTTGTCTCTGGTGCTCCGAGGTGTTCCCACACTCATCACAATCACTCCCATGGTCGTCCTCTACCAGTCATCAGAGATCCCAGTTACTCTGAAGGCCAGCTGGAATGCCCTCCTAGGGTCTGATACTCTCCTGAAATTGACACATCTAAGTTTACACTCCACATCCTCTTACACACTCCTGGAGGCTCCTAGTGACTAAAATACATTTTGCTGATGGCAGCAGTGGTAGAGAAGCTGGAATTGCTTCAGGGTCCAGCACCGGAGGAACAAATACAGCGACTAGAACAGGCAACGGATGTAGATCAAGTGTGCTCAGTTGTTGTTTTATTTGGTACTGTTGTAGTGGTTGGGAGATGGGATGGTGGTTTTGGTGGTGAATTGCCAGTAATTGATGATCTAAGGTCAATTGCTGGCTTGTGAGTTCTTTGAATCAGGAGTTGGGTCACTTTGCACTCTTTCTGAGGTGAGCTCTTTGTTTTGTTCCTCACTTTGTCCAGCTGCACCACCTTCCACAGTCATCCATCCTAGCTTCCAGCCATGTCATCTATCCTTTGTGTTCTATTCCCTGTGATTTTGCACCAGTACTAGTAGTATCATGATAAGCACTCTTCATAATCTTACCAGCAACGTTGATTCATATTTTTAGACTTCGTTTACATCATTGTCTTCCTGAGTACTGGAGCAACATCCTGCATTTCACTTGTGGTTTCTCGGTGCGATATAACGGTCAGTGCGTATTCATGCAGTTTATCTTGCATGTAAGGTTAGTATCTTCTGTCCCAGAGTTACGTCAGTGCACTGTTCCTTGGTGTTCGTTGGAGTGTGAGGTTGGTGTGTTTCTTCCTGGTGTTTGGTCGGAGCTGTTTTCGTTACTTGCTTTCCAGTTCATGCTTGTTGCCATTCGCCTGGGGTTAGGTCAGTGGCAGTTTCCTTAGTGGTGTCAATGTACCCAGCTCACCGTATCTGCCATTGGAATTGGATATTTTTAGCACTAGCCATAAGAATGTCGTTCCTTCTTCTGGCTTTCAGTCTGCCCATAGGGTAGGTATCTCCCATTACTGGCTACTCTCCATGTTGACCCATATATGCTGGTGAAAGCCATTCCCACTACTCCGTACTCTGCTTTCCAAGCCAGAATCCACGCATGGGCTCCATTCGTTGTAAAATGACTCAGCTAGAAGGCACAGAGCCCATCATCAACACTCCGCCATACATCTTGCGGCATCCAAAGAGCATCCATGAGAAAGAGCCATTCTGGCTCGAGGAGCACAGGCAGAGGGTGAGATGATGTAATACAACCCGGCTGTGAGGAACCATGCAATTGGGCAAATCTACAAAATCTCTGAAACAGTGAGAGCGACCAAAAGTCGGGAAAAATACAGTCGGTACTTTCCAATGTATGATGATATGATGTCATGAGATGATGTCAATCTACCCTGGGCTCTCCGAAATATATAGTCCCCATTGCTCAGTCCATCTCCATTAACGCTGTTTCTCCATACACCATCTGTCACTCCGGCCACTACAGTTTTCTTAGTATCCCCGTATGCCCTCTGCCAGCTTCCCTCGGCATACCGGAGTTGTAGTGGTGATGAGATACCTATCTTTGTGCCACAGCAGCATTCCCTGCATTCATGGAAAACCATTACAAGATGAGAGAAAGTTTGGCAGCTAGAGATGTACAGCAAGACTCAGAAGAAGCCAAATGATGGTCAATATCTGTAATATATGGAAATATGTCTGAGGTCATGTGCCCTGTGTTAACTAATTCACAGTGGAAAGCATGGTATCTAGCATTGAATTGCCGGTAACATTGTACGGGATGGTGTCCATAAGTGCGGTGAAGGATGAGTGCTAAGTTTTGCAGTGTATGGTTACCGTTTGACAAAAGAAGGGAATGATGTTTTGCAGTGTGAGGTTATTGTTTGGCCAATGGACTAGACATGCTGCTAAATGTACTGTATGTGTTAGTGAAAGCTGATATTTTAGTTTGAATTATATCATTCAGTAGCTCCCTTCCAGCCACCGCAAGTTTATGATGATTGTTCAATAGCACTACTGGACATTGTGCCATCGCACTTGTAGACCACTGCAACTCTGTGACCATCATATCACACCACCACTGCTAATGGTACCATAACCTTTGTAGACTACTGCAACTCTATGATTATCATGCCATTGCTCCACAGGAAATTGTACAATAGCTTCTCTAGCATTCCATTGACCATTGTGCCATAGTACATGCAGAATTCAGATAAATATCCCGTTTGCAGCATGTGATGCCAATTCAGATGATTCATAGCTTTAGTGTGGACTCAGCTTGTAGTTGCCACATGCCAATTGTGCTATTGCAAAATATCCATTTTTCGTTAGATGGCATTCTCTAATACTATAGATTGAATGTGGGCTCTATTTGTAGTTGCTGTGCACTCATTGTACAATCATGGGATACTAACCCTCCATCTACCAGCAATGCAGTGTTCTCTATTCACATAGCAGCAGAATACCTGTGGTCATATTGGAACACAGAGGGTTCCATATATTCACTGGATATTGTGATATCTGTTCTACCAATGCATAGAGCTTGTGGGTATTTACAGGCCAAGTTCAGTCCAATGGTAGTCTACTCATGGACCAACTGGCCATAAATGCTTCGATAGAACCACACACAGGTGTCTATTGACTGACTGTGGATGACTATAGGCTGCGCATTATGCATGGCTCAACAGAAAGCTGGTTAGAAGGTGCATGCATCTGCCAGGGAATGCTGCACAGTCTATAGTCAATTCGCACCTTTGCCGATAAGTCTTGCACAATTGAGTGTATTTTTGCTGTCAAATATTTCTCAGCACTTCTGTTTTGGTGCTGAAATCATCCACCAGCTTACTTCAATAGTCATTAATGCATGGACAATTAAGCCACTTGATATTCAGGAATTGTTATTGATCAGACAATGGACTCTCTGGACAATTAACTTCCAATTCTCTCAATAATAATAATCAAAGATTCAGTACCACAAATATCAAATCATATAATACTATTGTTGGTAATAGAGAGGCAAGTCATCAATGTCAATCAATGTTACAATTTTATGAAACAAATGAGTTCGATATCAGCCAGTAGGAAAATATAAATAAATAAATATTATATGGAAAAATTATCCAGAAAATGGTAGATAAGATAGTTAATGTATACAAAAGCATTAGAAGCAGAGGCCAAATTGATACAGATTGTCTTTACAAAAGATCTTTTTGAACAAGTAGGATGTTTAGACTAAACATATACAGCAATGTGCTAGTCACAAGAGATAGCAAAATGATATAGAATATTACACTTGATAATAGTTGTATACAGAGTGCAAAGTCACACTGATCCAGGCAAAGGCAGATGAATAATACAAGCCTATCACGATATGATGTGTGCAACTGTATATAATGTGATCGGGTCATGAGTAGGGAGAAGACTATTTTATATCTATGGTGGTTGCTTATATGAAACTGAAGTGAGCCAATATGGTATGCTATTTAGATTTTCCATACGAAACTGTGGTAATATGAAATGTTGATAATATTGATTAATATGTTGCAGATACTATTTCCAAGAGTTCAATTTAGAGTTCAACTAACTGCAATAAACAAAACTATTAAAATTAATCACACAGAAATGCAATCTTACATTGTTCAATGAAGTAGAGAATTTACCAGATTGCAACTGCGGCAGCCACCACCACCACCACCACTGCAGCCACCACCACTGCAGCCACCACCACTGCAGCCACCACAAATGCTGCCACTACCTAATGCCTCCTGTTCAAAAATCTGTACTATCACAAGTGATTCTTCTCCAGTAACCAATTTGCCAGAAACAGTATCACAACTCACCAGTGACTGCTGCTCAAATGAACCTGTGGTATCATCACATGAGCCAGTGGAGATTATCTCTTGGTAGGTCACCCTGCAAGCTAATGTTGACTTTATGCTTATCATTTATGTCTTTTTTCACAACTATGCAGATGCTTGTAATGCTCAGGTTGCATTGCTATTGATCTTCACAGAGTGAAACCAAGAGTGGAAGAAGTTGAAATACAAGTGGTACAATGAGTGTCTAGAGGTCCTTGATAGATCTGGCATAGTAAAAGAGATAGTCGAACAGCATCACTCCGACCCTAAATGCAGGACAATAGCATCGAAGTCAGTGGAAGCCCTCTGGCAGTGATATCCCGAACTCAAGACAATCCTAGGATCTTCCCTTGGAAGTGAGATGTGGCTGTGAATAACCTCAATTCTGAGCGGAACAACCAGAGATTCCCAGTTAACAAAGTGATTTCTCAACTGTACCTATGTCAACCACCTCACCAAGCGAAACTGGAATTCAAAAGCCAACAGGTGGTATACATCAACAGACATCCAGGAGGTTTAACCATTGTCAGATAATGGCAATCCTCAGCTCGATGAAAGAATTGACTACAATACTATGGGCCTGGAATGGTGCCAGGGGTGTGTAATGCCACATAGATATTACCCTGGGGTGGATAACTGCAATCGTTGCAATTCACTCTGTGACATTTTATCATCAGTTACACCTGCTGACCTTGAGATACCAGTACCACCTCAATCACCTGATAAGAGCGTAATTCTTCCACTGCAAACCCCACTATCCAAGGGCTTGTGAATAGAAATGCAAAACAACGAGAGTAACGTTGATGAGCATTCAATCGATCTGGCAAGGGTCAGTGTGCACTTGAAACCAGTGCTCCTGCCAAATCAGAGACTGGTATACGCCTACCAACTCCAGGCAAAATAGACAATGCTACGATCCTGCCAACCACAACCAAAACAGTTGCCGGTTTGTTCACAGAAAATCCTACCAATCCCATGTTCAACCCTGCCTAACAGCCTGACCAGTATTCCACTCCCCACAGCAAAAGTTGCAAATCCAACCTTGACACCAAGATTGATGAATCGTTCAGCTGCTTTCCAGATTGGCTCAGCCTCGACCCAGACTGCAAGGCAATATTGAATAATGCAACAAGGATGTTGGCATTCGATGAGAGCAAAATGGGGAACACAGCTGTACCTATCTTCTAACAAGTAGTAAATGATGACATAGAATTGCATATAGCAGCCCAGGCTCGAAGCACAGTGGCTATATATGTAATGTGTGAAACGATAGTTTCATTCAACACTAGGCTTGGCAATTGCTCATACTTTGCACGAGCTAACAAGAAATGAAAAGCAGATTCTGAGGGTGGCAGGAACAAGCAGGTGTGTAAGGTACAAGAGTCTATATGTTTTTCCTTTAGGTTTATTCGTTTCCTTTAGGTTTATGGGTTTCTTTTGGGTTTATTCTTTCCTTTGGATAAATGTCATTCGTATGTTCATTTGGGTTTGGATATATGGTCATATGGGATGAATTAGCAGAGGTGTGCTTGACAGCAAGGGCCAGGGAGGTGTGGTGGCACAAACATTCATTCATCACTACCAGGACCAAAGCTCAGTTTGCCAAAGGAATCCTGGAAGAGAGTATAAGGAGATACACGGATAACGAAGATGGACTGAGCATCAGGTAGTCTATATGTGGAAGACTCCGGAATCGACAGAAATTATTTTTCCATGCACCACAATGCACACCATATCATATGATGCTATTGGTCCCACATTCTACTGCCAAGTTTTCATAAACCCATGCAATTGGAGTGGTTCCTCCTAGCTAGGTAGCCTATTATATCATCTCACCCTGTTCCTCTACTCCTTCAGCCACAACTGATTTTTTAAACAAAGTCCATTTGGATGCTGCAAGAGGTCCAGTGGAGTATTGAAGATATGCTCTCTACAATCTAACCCTACAATTTCACCACTCAGTACATTCCGCTTGCATCCTTTGCTCCATGCCCAGCAGGATAGTCGATCATGCAATACAACGGCACTTTGAGCAGTCTTTGACAGCAGCCTGCTCTGTGTGGGGTCACATTTGAAGCGGGCTCTGCTGGGTTGTTATCGTATGCTTCAGTGATACCATACTTTTGCTTCTGTTAAGGGTATTGGGCCCTCACCATGGTCTATTTCACAGAAAACAAGCCATTGATCTTGGCGATGGTAATCGTAGTGAAATACATTCTTCACATCAGTTATCACAGTCTCCCAAACAGTATGGAGGACACCCAACAACCAGTTTCGGAAGTATGGTGGATTAAAAGGTAACTGCAAAGCTTGTGGAGACTCATCACCAAGCTGAAGTTGACCTCTGCTCAACAAATGAAGTGGCAATGTTTATTGTCATCTGTTCTGTATATATTGGGGCTCATATCGTGTTATACAGAAGCTGATGCTGGAGAGTTGAGTGTGTGCATTAGTATGTTGCACTGTACCTAGTCAATCAGGTTATGAGAGAATATATCAACACATGGTCAATCCAGGACTAATGACACCAATTACAACACAGGCTAGTCACAGAAGAGGCCGCTTACCGAAGAAGCTGGTTCCAGATGCAGCCAGTTATAGAAAAGGCTAATTACACTATTGTACTTGGCATACTAATATCCACACTCTCAATTGGTGCAACAATAATATAGATGGTACATAGAGATGGTGAACAATGTAACCCAGCCATAGATAGAGATTTCGTGGAGGTTCTCTGCAATGCACAGTTGTAGTCACTGTCACCACATCAGTCAATCGAACATGCAAATGGCTTGGTGCCCAGGTATCCTTTGCCATCTCGGTGGATTTAAAATTGATTAAAGTTCAAATGGAAGAAATTAAGGATGTACATGGAGGCGACTCTAGCCAATGTGTCTATTCTGCGATGATTATTGCTGGTGGTGATGCCAATCCTCTTTGCAAAGAAGAACAATGGATGCTAAACACTTTGTTTTGATTACTGAACACTGAATCTGGCAACTGCGAAGAATAGTATCCCCTTCTGTACATCTTACAGATGATTAACTGTGTGAGCGAGGCAATGCTAGTTGTCAGTCTGGAACTTAGCAGTGAGTATGTCATCATCTGGATCGTGGATTACGATGGGGAGAAGATAGTTTGTAGAACTTATTACAGTCAATTTGAATATAGTGTGATGCCATTTGTTCTCACACATTCAACAGCTAGTCCTCAGGCTTATATCAATGATTCCCTAGTATTCAAACATTTACAAGATTAGTGAATATAACCACAACAACATACTCATGTAACCAGAAAATGGGAATGTGGATACAGAGTATTGTGCCAAGTGCTGCAGTGACTCAAGGTATAAGACCTCTATTGCTAAGTCAAGATGACTCATTTCAAAGTCTCAGAAGTCCACTACCTGGGGTTTGGGATCACACTGGATATAGTTGGCATGAAATAAGACCAGATCTCTTCAATTGAAGCCTGGCTGACGTCTATGTCAGTGTGTGGTGCACAGGTGCTGCTTGGATTCACCAACATTTGGCAGAGGTTCATCCATAAATATGCAACCGTGACTATTCACTGACCAATCGACTCAACAAGGCTGATAGGACTGGTGATCCACCGAAACACAATCCTTCAACCAAGTGCACACTCACCCTTCGTAAAGTCAAACATGAGTGAAACAGGGCTGCTGAGAGGGATTTTTGGACACTAACAATGGTCGATGCTGAGGAACCATTGATTTCTCAGGGTGATCTTGCCAGGTCGACTATTTGGTACCATGATGCCGCTGGATGCAGCATGTCAGGCATTGTAACTCAGTATGATGGTTTCAGGGTTAGCTGGCTAATCAATGTTAACTCACGGAAGTGCTCTCCAGCTGAACAGCATGATAAAACCTACCATTCTGAGTCAATCACTATCAAGGAAACTAATACAGCAACAACATTATGTTCAGTGTACCAATCCCAAGGGCTTCTTTTTGTATGGCAATGAGAATTTCAAATCCTCCCAGACATCCAATATTCACTCCTGAAGGCAAGCCTGGTGGAAAGAAACCCTTTCGGCTTATGGCTGTATCATTGAGCACTTGGAAGGCCACAAGATTATGACTGATAGCCGATCTAGCCTGTGTGAGTACAAGATCAGACATGCCAGACTAGTGCTATGGCAATTGGTAAAATTGTCATTGATACCGGATGGAAATCTTAAGCCAGCATTGATTACGGCCTAGGCTTCTGACTCCTTGGTGGGCGACATCTTGGTGAGCCTCCTCAAGTGACCAGCGGCAGATGTCACAGATAACATTTCAACTTAGAGCCAACATGAAGTTATAGCAGGGGCTCAGACTTACAAATGGAGAATATACATTGCTGCAGTGAGTTCTCAATGTGGAAAGATGATAAGTCAGTTCAATAACAACCCTGAGTCTGGTCACTTTGAAGCTCCTAAAGCTACTCTACTGGTATCAATGAATTTCTACTAGCCAGCAATAGACTCACATGTACATATGTTTGTCAGTAGTTGCAAAAGATAACACCAACAAATAGCTACTCGGCACAGCAGGCATCCAATCATCATGCCGTTGGAGACACTATCACAGCTATGGGAAGGCATCATCACAGACTTCATCAATTACTTGCCAGGGTCAACAACATCAGGCTACACAGGAATTTTTAGTTCAATGGAGTGACTGACAGAGATAGCAATGTACTTGCGGTGCCGAAAAATTCCAGCTTGCTGGAATTGCCACAGCAATTCGGCTCACAGATTATGTCTAAGTGCGTCATTCCATTCAGCATAGTTTGATATCACAGGGAACAGTTTCCAAACCTGTTTTGGACCTACATACGTTCTCACTCAATTACTTACCATCTGCTCCCAACAGCAGTCAATCTGCAGACAGACAGACAGATAAACCACTAGAATCAGACAATGGAGCATATTCTCTGAACATTCAGCAACTATGAGAAGGACAATTTGGTTGAACTTTTGTTGGCAGCAGAATTTGCATGCAATAATGCAATACACACATCTACAACAATGAATCTGTTTTGGGTGAATTACCACTACCATCAGGTGATACAGCCTAAGGCCACAAGATCACAATCTGTCCTGAAATCAGAGATCGAACTTGACACTTTCACAACTGACATAGAAGAGACTCCACACTCACTCCATTAGATCATGCAGGGGACTGGAGCTCATCAGACATACACTGCCAACAGCAAAGAGGATGATTTCAAGGTAGGCAATATGCTCTGGCTGTCAACCTGGCAATCCCAGATTACAACACTGTCAAAAATGTTGAATTACAATGAGCCAGGGTTGTACATGGTATGTATCAGCATCAATAAGATGATTTACAAATCAGGCGTTTCACATACAATTCGGATATACAACATCTTCCATGTCTCTTTCTCTCACAGCACTAAATTGCCCACCATCAGCCAGCTGCCTTCTGAACTACAGCCAACAATGGTAGATGACTCTGACCAATGGACAGGTGACTCGATCTTCGATACTAAGTGACAGTACTGGTCACTCCAGTTTCCCCTACAGAGGGCAGCTTATTGTCATGTACCACTGGCGGGGAACCTGTGGAGAATCTCGGTATTGTACAGGAATCAGTCCATGAGATTCCCTGACAGCATACAAGGAAGCCTTGACAGTGATTGTACATGGAGGAGTTGGATTGGACATCTTTCTATTGGGTATTCTGCTGAGTCTCTTCAGCCTCTTGAGCGTGGACAAATGGTTTCTACACTTATTTTTACGACGTTCCACTGGAGGTGGAGTGTCCCCATGCACTGAATCTGCCATGTGGCTGCTGATCAGGCACAGATTGGTTGTGGGACATATTGAGTCATATGGAGGTGTATGCATTGGGTTGTGTTTCTTCTTGTGGTTTGCCGCTTGGTTATGCATGGTTGTGGCAGCGAAGGGGGTCTGTTCCTAATGGGGGGGACGAGATAACAGCATTCATAAATACGTGTCTGCCCCCAAGATGAGATGCATCCAGCACCTGGTAACCACAATGTTATATACATAACATGTGACCTCTCCGCAAACACCAGTCATACTCTCACCTATATACTACCTTATTATAGGACAATATCAACGAGCGCAACTGTATCCGCTCATACATTGTCATATGTGGCCATATATGACTATTGTGTTAGACCGAGTCTTTGTAGAGTACGTCATCACGTGGCTGTGGGTTAGGGCTGGCAGCATGTATATAGGCTATGTGTCATCTCAGACTTAGACTCAATCAAATCAATCGTCTCGACAGGTTCATCACAACATATTGGGCATTACATTTAGTGCAATATTGTTATATTCTTACAATTACTACAGTTGAATTGTATTAATAGCTAGCAATCACACTATATCATCAATTTCTTGGGTTCAGTTAATACTATTCAAGTATTAAACAGTAAATATCTATTTTGTCACATAGCCAACAAGATGAAGCATACTTTGAAATCTTCTTTGGAAGTCAGAAGTGGACAGACCTATCTGAGCAATAAGTAGTGTCAAATATGGTAAGTCAATCCTTCTCGTCTATCATAACCTTAGACCCCAGAATCACTATTTTCAGTTTTCACAATACATGAATCTTCCATATCTGGAGATCATACTGCAGCTTGACATAATGGAGTGGTTTAATCATATCTTGGATTATCTTGAGCTTCTGCTATCTTCACTTCAGTACATAATCACTAGTTATCATGTTGCCCAGGATGACTTCATTTTCCTTTAGACATACCACATTTCATATCTGCTTCTCTGCTACTCTCTCAAGTATTAATCTTACATCACTTTCATATTTGGAACACTAATATGTATATTATTCATCTCATCACTCTGGTAATTGTACTGCCTGAGCCGTATTTCTGCCATTCGAGTTGGGTATGCCATCTGGTTCACTTTGAGACACATGGGAACTGGATACACTTTTGGAGTAATATGTTTGTTATTGATATGCACCCTGTCTGCATTGAGGCATCATATCTAAGTTGTACTCTGCCAAATCAAAGGATAAGAATAATCATTTGATTTGACTAAGTGCAAGGCAAATACACAGTTTAAAAATCAGTGCAAAAGCCCATGGATTCACTGTCGGTTACAATCTTTTCCTCCACCTAAGCCTCCTTTTCCATCCACAACTCATCTGCCACAACTCTCTTACCTAAATCTCATACTACAAGCTATAACTCCACTTTCCACTTATTTGTGTAGTGCATGGGATGTCCCATCAGCTTGCTACATACCTGTGAAAACCCACTTCTCTAACTGCTATATCCTGTTTCTTATAAATGTTCTCTAGTTTTATCTGTATTATAAATTCTTCATCATGCGTTCAGATTCCCCCTTCTTATGACATGCCTCTTTCTCATTTGATACTTTATGATACGAATTCTTCCCTTTCTGATATTCCAGTTCAGAACATTCAGAACATGTAAACAATTTTACTGGGCCCTATCGTCTCTCTTTCAGTGTATATTTCTCTCAGGTAGTCCATTGTGACATCTTGAGATCTTGAATTGCTTGAACTGAGAGGTATCAGTATGACAAATCCATAATGATTAACTACTACAGATTCTTCTAGATTCATCAAATCAGACCTATTACCATTCCCAGTTATTATATGCCAGTCAGCTTCTTTCCACAGAATTTTCAACTCTCTGGTCACCTCTTTACATATCAGATAAATAACTGATCCACCAAGGACGTGAATTGGAAGATGACACTGTAATGACCTTCTAAGAACAGTTGCATAGGCCATCGTACACCAGAAGTCTGCCTTAATTGTGTGGCTATATTGGCAGGAACAGCCATTAATGTATGATTGTCAGGTTTGCAGAATGGTATCAAGTATCCTGATAGTGATTTGTTTCAGACTGGAATGAGAGGCTGTTGATGCCTGTAGTAATACTTGAAGAGTAAATTCACCAATGTCCTATATCTGATTGACCAAAATAGTGTAATCCTAGTCATTGCTTCTCACGACTTTCTTGTTTCCAGTGTCAACAGCTGGAGTGTTCTTCAGTGGCAACTGCATAGTCTGTCAAGATTTTGGAGCTGTGTTTGCGATGTAGTATACCTTTTCTGGCTATATGCTGATTGGCACTCCTTGCTGGATTATTTTCTTTTCCTGGCAAATAGTATGTATTGAAACCACTGGATATGTCTTTTGAATTCGTCTCTGCTAGTCTTGACCACTGGTTGCCTGATTTGACTTATTCCCGTACTCATCCAGCAAAGTAGATCACTGCTGAATAGCTACCACTGCCAATCCCATTCCTCTCTCCTCCTCCTCCTCTATCCTTCTATCTTCGTACTATTATGTTTCACTTTTCTGCTCTTCTTCTGTACTGTTCTCTCATTGCTTCTTATCTGTCTCCATTTCATCTTTGTTGTCTTTCTCAATCTTGTGTTGGTTAGATTTGTTCGGAATCTGTTAATTCTCATGATTGTCTTCCACATCAATGCAATGTAGAACTATCAAAGAATTGCAAAAACACGTGTAACTACAAGGACTGAATGAAATGATGATCAGAGGATTTTGTAAGCTTTAATGAACATTGTTATATGTGCTTCTCTTACATACTGGTTCGTTTCGATTTGTCAGAGCAGGATTAACTCGCTTGAATTTGGAATAGCAAGGGCCCAGAATTCGATCAATAGTCTTCAATTATGCACATGGTGGACAATGTGTTACAGGATCATTCTGCATTGGTAGAGTATTTAGCACAAGAGGGACTGATATCAAAATACTTACTGGTAGAGCTACGGGAACCAGCCGGGGTAGTAGTTGATAGAGCATCATTAGTATACATGTTAGACAGGTGTTGTTGTAGCAATTAGAAGCTCTGATGGTAATTTTGTTAGTCTATTAAAGATATTTAGTTTTGTGATCCGATTCAGTCTAATCTCTTAGCTTCTTGCCAGATTATCTACCTGTCATATTCTATTTGTGCAATCTCCTCATTGCAATAGCTATCTCATTAACATGTGTTTTAAGCTTACCGGCGCCATTGGTTTCCTTGCCGGGTATTCCATTCAATCAGCATCTGCTATGGAGCATAAATAATATCTTTTTGTGTGAGTCTTATGGTATTACAAAATGAGAACAGTACCTGTTTATAGAGTTCTTCACAATTGCAAGGTTCGTACATTTTGCCACATTAATGTACAGTATGTAAAAGTTGTACCTCGTGTCTTAGTGTTGTCCTATTTGCCATTTGACAGCCACTGTATTGGTGTACCTGCCATTGGTAAGGCGGGTACATAATATTCATGTTCATGCCTTCTGACAGGTTGGTGTCATACTTTTTGTTACTTCTCAAAATTGCAAAATTGATGCCATGTTCACAGTATGTATCACATTTTCATGGTGAATGCCACTCATTCAATCTTTAACATTCTGACTGCTCCATAGTTTTCTCATTGGTGTAGTTAAGGTATATGGGTTTACTGCACCCAGTATTTCAGTATGGCAGTGTTAACATTGCTTGCTAGAATTGTATCGTTTTCTTTTGCATTTACACTACATATATGGTACAAATTGTTCATCAGTTGCTGATATGCAGAATGTTCTATATCAGCTTATGAAGTTCTTACCCACCCATCTGTTTGCAGCTTACCAAATCAGTATCCACATGTGCACTGTATATCCCATATATCAACCCAGCTCAAAGCCAAAGAGTGTATCTTTGACACGGTACCACATGACATGCAGCATCCGAAGAAAGTATGTACACAATTTGTTGCTCAGTTATATGTGGTGCTGTTAGCATGTGAAAGGATTTCATAGCATGCACAGCAATTATGAACAACTAAAATTTCATGGATCAACAAAACAGAACCTCAGTGGATGTAACCAAGAGTTCAAAAAATAGAGAGTTTGCTATGTTGTCTACTTGGATCGCCAACTACCCCTGCATCTTCCAAATTATATATACTTTTCATTCTTTGATTCACTCCCATTGACTCTATATCCCAGTGCAACGCACCCACTGCCTCTATCCATGTGGGTAGTTGCAGTTAGAAACTGATTTTCCCACTACAATAGCAGATAACTATTCAAACAGTGCCAGGTGTCAGATTCTGTAGCCTGGAAATCTGATCATTGGGAAAATTGCACACATAGTATCTTTTTAATTAAAATGCAATTCTGTGAATGTCATCGTATCAAGAAAGTATTTCTGTGGACTCTATCAACACTTCTTGTCATTTATTATGTGCTATATTAAATAAGCATGATTGTTAGTGGGTGAGAGAAGTTCAATCTCATCATGTATCACCAATGGGTGATGCAGTCAAAATAACTGTGTGCATATTACTGTCTCCCTGGAGTATAATATTCTTGACATATGTTAATCCTGGTTTATCAAAATATCCTCACTACACTCAACAATATTTGCAGAGGGGATTATTTTATCACATCCACTGTACTGAATCCTGCTCTTAATCTATACTTACCAACTATCTCTCTAAAGGAAACAAATATATAGGTTTACCTAACACTTCTCTCAAATAACACTCTGCCCAGCATTCTATCCACCCAATTAACTGAGCCCAGATCATCCCTAAAGTGGTTGACCATACCTAAAGCTTGTCCAAATCACTTATCCTCTTACTCACTGTCTCTCTTCAGCCATCTATACATTCAGCCAACATATCCCTCCAATCTGAGTGGCCATACCCATAACATGTTGTTGATCTTGACGTCTATCTGGAATGCTATCTGTCAATAATATGCGACATACCTTATTTACAGAGGGATTGAATGCAGGAATCTATAATTCTCTATCCAGATAATACGATTGGGAGATCAAGTTGTATACCCCTTTGATATGTGAGATACTCCTTACAAATACTGTATTCAATTGGTTGTATTTAGGAAGTATAATTCTTCATCAGAAAATGCCACATCTGACAGCCTTGCTTGTAAGCATTCCAGCAAAGTTATGAATTTCATTTACTTCTCTATTGGCACACTCCATGTACTCTACAAACTCATGCTGATTTCTGCAAATAGCAGCAGTAGTAGTAAATTCCTTATACCAGGTCTTCTGATTAGCTCTCACCTTTCATTACTTTCTTACACTGGTTTTCAAATCATGCCATCGCTGTTGCTGCAGCTTCAGTCTCAGTCAGCATTGTACTGTCCCACAGTGTAATGCATGAACTGTACCATCCAATGTACCTCACCTTATGGCGTCAGTACCATTTCTGGGCATTTCTTTAATTGCATCATGCAGTTGAATAGTTCCCATTTCCGCAGTTGATCGCCTGGTGATCACTTTCACAATCGTAAGGCATCTTGAACTTCCCTGTCAGAAATCAATTGTATATCTAGTATTTTCAACACAACATTCAGAATATTCTTGCTGCTTCAATATCATCATTCTGCTGTTAACATACTGAATACTCTGTAATTCCAGTAACCACTTTCTCCAGTTTGTCAGATAGAGTGTAAGTCATTTCTTACATTCACTGGGTTAAAAATCTCCCATCATCATTTATTGGTACTCTCTTCATGTGGTAGAAGATGTACTTGCTCTTTGGAATTGAAACACTACCTGTCCAACAGTCAGAGCAGAAGATAAAGCTATTCACACCACCCTAAATCTTTAAAGTGAATACCTCTATATTCTTACAATTATTAAACATCACAGCTAACATCTCATGTAGCATAGCCCACACATTCTGCTTTGTGATTATATTGTATTGCTTTATCTGCTAATCTTACTGTAGTTTCACATCTTTCTGTCGACAGTACTAGTGAGGACAAGACCTTCCAATTGTGAGGTGATTATTTTATGGTGCAATTCAATATTGCTTCATCCATTCATTTAACCATGACCCATCCTGTGCATCGGGTGTTTCCTCTGTTCTAGCAATACTGCTGACAACCTGATCGTATTCTCTCACTATCGCAATTTTCATACTTCAGTACTAATTGGCCATACATTCAAATTTCATCATTAAGATAGCGGTTGATTAGACTAGCTTGTTATCTGTGGAATGGTTGAATCTGTCTGTACTTGTCTGGGACAGTGTTGATGAAGCTGCAATTCAAAATATCAATAACAGTCAAATTTATCAAACCAACATCATGCTCACGCTTATAACCTGTTGTACTGTGTCAATTGTACCCAATATCTCTCTCTTAATCTAAACTCACTGACTCTGATACTAAGTCTAATTAACACCGACAGCACATTCAAATGGTACATAGGTCTCCCGTCTGACTATCAAAACTTCTCGTAATACTGCACAGAAATCTGTTACTACCAAAGGCAGGAACAACCTATTTTCACTTTCAAATGATTCGATGTTAAGGTTATCCAGTTCATATTTAAGAAGTTGATGTATTTATATCTAACTTGCAGGTAAATGGATTGGGTATATTGAAAGTCGTATATAAATAGAAATGGAGAGCAAAAACTTTGGTTATGTAAGTAATTCCAGTACTTCTCAAAAAATCCTGTTCGTTTGGAAGATACCCTCCATTAAGAACATTCCACTTTATTGATATTCCTTTGGAATATGATTATTCCCACGTCTGGGATATGAGTCTATTCCAACTTCTGAAGATTGACATATTGTCTTGTAAGATACATTGCAGTTAACAATGGACCAGCTACAGAATCAATGGAAGAATACTCGGATAAAGAGGTGAGTAATGTCATTTCACGTATACCTAATGAAGTTATATCATCAAGGCGTGGGGAAATATTGACCAGTAGGTATTAAGTTCACCTTGGTAAATAGCTGTGAATCAGTAAAATGTATCATTGACACATTAACAAACCGAATTAGACACAGAGGGAGCCACTAGGGGGGTATTCTGGCTGGCCTTTAGAGTAAGTTGGATCCCAGATGACAAGTAAAAGTTCCCCAAGGGAGCAAACATGATAAGAGTGGGAGCCCATTGAAGCCCCAGAGGGAACTTTGGAAGCACCTTGTAGAGATACGCAACCAGTATGGAGATTTAAACACACTCAGCCACATACCTGAGTTCTGATCGGTATTCATTCAAACTGCTGCAGGCAGTATCTAAAACTCTCTGGATGTTTGCAAGTGATGGATTACCGTCCTTGGCATATATAATACATGCAATATCGCTCATTATTACATCAAAATCATCCTTGTAGTATCTACCATCGACTTCAACAAACTATTTTTTACCTTCCTACTGTATACATGCAAAGAAACAGGAAATAGATTCAGCAATAAATGCAGGTACACAGTAACAATTACCCCACTAAGCGATTGATTAATATCAATGAACCATGGTTCGCATGAATTCCACAATATGTCTGATCTCATCAGGGCCAGTGAACGCAGGAACACACAATACATCAGCAGTACAAATTAGCTTGAACAACTGCATTTATTTGCGAATAATTCATCCCAGGTGAGTGGGTGAAGTTGAATTGGAATTTTACTTTGGCTAGATTTGTGATATCTAACAAAGGTGCATTGAGATGTTAGGTAGCAGTGAATCAAAATGGGGTTGAAATGGCAATATGATATATTTTGGTGAAAATGGGGAGCAACTACAAGGAAGCAGAAGAGCCTCAAGATGGGGATTGTATGGTGGAAAAGAGGATCACACAGAGTGTGAGAGAAGAGTACAGAATGCAATAGACAAGTGCCATACTAACCCAAGAAGGACTGACAGCACTTATGGAACCTCTATCCCAGCAGCGGAGCACCCATACTTGGGGAGGAGCACCCATCTGGGGGGGATATAGAGTGCTGAATAAAATAGAGAATCACCAATGCAGTCAGAGGAGCACTGATGGGGGTTGAGGAGAACCTGCCCAAGAGGAGGAAAGCAGACACAGGGGGAGGGATGATGTGAAGCGAGGAAGGACATATAGGAGCAACAATCCTGACTGAGGAGAGCTGAGGTGATTGAAATATGGACATGGTAGCAAAGGGACACCGAACAAGGAAAAACTTGCCACTGAACAACACAGAGTATGGCTCAGCCAAAGTGTGCTGATATAGATCACCTCCTTCCCATAATTCCCACAATCACCCATTCTGCAATACCATTATAGCACTGGTAAGATTGCACTGTGACAACAGTCAGGTTACATTTGGTTAATATACAATTGCTAGACAAATGCATTTGTAACTTCTTGATATAATATAAATTTTTCTAACACTCAAAAATCAAGAGCTATTGACACCCAGCAAAGTACAGGAAATTCTCCCTTCTAGCACTCAAAAGCGATTTCTGATTATTAGAATTATTATAGAACTGGAGTTATTTATAGTTACAATTTTACTTGCTAAACTTGAAATAAAGACTTGAGCAGGTACTGTACCACCAAAAACAATATTTAAATTTAGTGATAGCTGGAAATCCATCAAAGAGCCCTTGTTAAGCTCTGTAAAAAGTTATACACCCATAGCTGCTGGTTTTGTTGAGATATAATCAATTCTTAGTTGAAGGGTAGATTTTATGCCAAAAAAGGCAATTTTGCATATAAACTTGGCAATTTCTTGGCATGGTGAGGCTTTCAGCAACTCCTTCCCACTCAAATTAGGCCTAAAAATTCTAAAACTCTGGGAAATAACAACTCTATATAGGGACTCTGTCCCACAAAATTCTCTATTAACCATTATTTGTGGAGGTGTAGTAGTGCATTGCTAAAGCCACGGGTTTTTGGTGTTTCGGCTGATCACGAACACTTTTGTCTAAGGACTGTATATACGTAACACCTTTGGATATTATTTACATAGCAGCCAACATTCCACTCGTGCCTCCGATATCTTATCAATTTCCAGCCGCAATCAGATCACGTACCTAACATTTAGAAGCAGAGGTATAACAAAATAACCATCGCTTGAGATCTCAAGTTCCAATTAGTTTCCAGGAAACCGAGGGTGCCAATGAGGAGGAAGTGGAGGAAAAGAAAGAAATGGAAGCAGCCAAAAGACTTAGAAGCAAGATGTTAGACCGAGTCTTTGTAGAGTACGTCATCACGTGGCTGTGGGTTAGGGTTGGCGAGCTACTATATAGGCTCCGTGTCATCTTAGACTTAGACTCAATCAATCGTCTCGACCGGTTCGTCACAACACTAGAGAGCAAATCAAAGAAGAAGTACCAGTGTTATGGCGCTGCCTGAAAAGCTATGCTAGAACAGGGGGTGTGGGGTGTGGGGTGGGGATTTTGGTGTTCTGAACGCTGGGGAACCATGTACAGTAAATCTTCGCTGAAATCCAGTGACAATTCTTGGATGTGGAACAGTAATGGGTAACTGACAAAACCACAATTTTCATGGGACAGACCCCTTGGTGACTGATGACTTCCCAAGCTCATCTCCGGGTACAGTAGCTTAAATCTTCACAGCCGTAGTCTGTCAGATAGCTTGGATACAGTAGGTACGGAAGGGTGGATGGACGAAAGGGCACTTTTTGATTTTGTGTGACAACGTGTGGGGTCGGGCCCACCGGCAGTCGCGACAAGTAAGACAGCAGAAAATGTAACTAAGAAAATTTAAGGTTCCCACCAACAACTGTTAATTAAGTACTTAAGTACTTGGTACTTAATTATCTACATGTCGTATCAATTGTCGCTTGACATTGTGGTGGTGCAATATCTCTGTCAATATGTTAAATTTAGCAGTTCGTGTAGATTTTAAAACTAAGCTACGTGGGCTAGATGTCGTGGGCCATGTTCATATACAAGAGGGCGTTGACGTACACCTGGTAATCATCGTACAAACAAGTATGAATTTGGTTTGCAGGCTACATGTTGAACTGTGGAGGTACGTGTTAAAGTGAGAATTATGTTCACGAAAAGTTATGCCAGTGGAAGTTCCGTGAAGACAGTATCAGACTCAATAGTTGCTGGGAGACTTTGGGAACGCTGATCATGCAACACATATATAAAGCGTAGAATTGATGGCAATATTGTATATCTCAATTCCATAACCGACCTACAACGAAAGCCTTCATACTACCAAGTCAACTCTTGTAGTCTGTTCTTAAAAATGCCACCTTATGCCTGCAATGCCTACAAATGCGACTGTGATGGATTTTTGCATGGACGTACTCCTACACAGTGTGCAATTTGTCTTCACCCACAGGCAGCACACCCATCTGTCTGTTAGGGGTTCTCCCTTAACAGAGTATACGTAACCTGAGATAACCAATGATGGGTACTTGTCAGGAAAGTCTGACATGCAAAACGACTACCCTAGGCATCCTCAGAACTTTCGGTCACGATTACCTTTAGCGGGGTATGAGAGGTACTCGTCTCGATTGGTTAAGTTTAGGCTTAGCGGATTCATTGAAAGCATACACTGCGGCAGCTGATTTGATGATGCAATTACACTGCCAGATCGAAAGGGGTACAACCCTGCTGAGCGTGTAATTATCAACCAAGTTTATTTTCAATGCTAGAGTGATTATGTCTGATCGGAGTAGAGCAAAGGAGTTCGTATCCGCAGACACGGCAATCGTTAGTTGCAGCTATTACGTGGGATCTTAAGACTGATGTCTTATGTGACGTCGGAGCACTGGGCACTCCCCGGCCAAAGGGAATGGTCCCGGCCTGAGCAGCGACGTGATTGAAAGATTATGGCATGACTGTTGATATGAGGTCGAAGCATCCCCGCACATTGACTTGTGACGGGATGGCAACTGCAACGCTACGTGCGTGTCATTTATATTCGATTATAACAGTGAAAGACCGAAGAGATTTATTACAATCTCAAGAGAAGTATACAAAGAAGGAGTATAGCGAGTATAACGATTTCAAGAAGTATTCGAAAGGCAAGCATATACTGAGAAGAGGATTTGAGGGAGATATTGTAGTATTCCGATCGATGTCTGAGCAAGTCTAAAGAACTGTTTTCTAACCGGAGAAACAGTATCTATATATACAATAATACACTAGTGATTGTCCGTGACCACGGTTGCGGATCAATAACCGAAAACAGAAAGAGAAAACTCTGCAACTGTACACAAATACATGAAAACCGTAAAGAATATAACAGAACAATCTAGACGCGTTCTTTTAAGATAAGCGCTGATAAATCCCTCTTCCAACGGAACCAAAAAGAAGGTTCTAGACAAGTTCTAACCGGAACTTTCTAAACAACCTAAACATAAAAGATAACAAAAGTATTAAAAGTTATTAACACACCACATTATTCTTATCCATAAAGTACCATCTTATCGTAAGGAGAATACTTAAGAAAGTACAAATAT
>Ga0307512_10000056_pt1 | contig 125705 bp, 120 predicted proteins | sample 14_EM_MG_FD_200267 | JGI IMG/M metagenome (GOLD analysis project Ga0307512, IMG submission 200267) | Populus trichocarpa ectomycorrhiza microbial communities from riparian zone in the Pacific Northwest, United States - 14_EM | ecosystem: Host-associated > Plants > Roots > Unclassified... | reverse complement strand
TCACTTTAGTCCCAGTTTCTCATAATGATTTCCCCCCTCTCCTCTCATCTGTCTCTTTGTTGTGCTCAACTCTTCCATCACCTAAGAACACGAAGTTAAGTCATCCCTCTCTATCTCTCCATGCCATGGTCATGAGTTAACACCGAGTACAGCATAAACCAAGTACTTTCATCATCCCAAGATCGACTTGCTCCCGTACCTTGCCAGTGTCTTATCTCTCGGCGGATGTTGTACTCAACTCTCTACATTCCCACAATTGCCAGTTAACCAATGAATAGAGTCTCAGCTCCCATCACGCCTCCCTCCCGATCTACTGCCTCCAAGTACTTCTGCAATCTTGATTGATCAAGGCCTCCAAGTGTATCTCCCAACATGCTCAAATACGGCCTCCAAGTGCATCTCTGAGTTCAGTCGATCTCGGCCACCATGTGCATGTCGAAACTTGCTCGATCACAGCCTCCAACTGCATCTCCAACCTCTCGATCACAGACACCGAATCCATCTCGGAGTTCACTCCATCCCGGCCTCCAAGTGCATCTCTGAGTTCACTCGATCTTGGTCTCCAAGTGCATCTATAAACTCGCTCCATCATGGTCTCTGAGTACATCCTTAAGGAGCAACGGCAGGTGTACGGAGATACAGTGGTAACAGAAGTGGACTGAGCGACGGGGAGTATATATTCGGGAGACCCCTGGGTAGATTGACATCATCTCATTGTAGCATACAACGAATATACACACTCTATCTTTCCCACCTTTTGCGGGATTTCTTGGATTGACGCAATTGTGTGGATCCTCAATGCCGGGTAGTATTATATGTTGTAACCCTCTTCCTACGCTCCTCGAGCTAGGACCGCTCTCCCTCACCTAGTCGGTTTGGATGTCACGAGAGGTGTGGCAGAGTGTTGTTGGTGGGCTCTCTGCCTTCTAGCTCCGTTGTTTCACCACAACAGCCTCCAACTGGTGCATCTCTAAGTCCTCTCAATGGACGTTTCCAGGTGCTCCGATTATGCTCGACAATCAGCGGCCAGATTGACCATATGTATATAGAGTGATTCAAACAATGCATGCCATATTATGATGTAGCAAATCTTGTGACTGTAACAAAGACGAATATGACAGACAAAATGCCTCGTCGTTGTGGAACTCTAAGAACCACTGCTGTCCGAATACGGCACTAAGCCTCCCGCAGAGCAGCGCAGAGGTGTCAGCTGCTCCAAAATTTGACCAACCTATAAGTCAAATTTCGTAGCATCCTGAATGCACCTCCATAACTGCAGGTGCTTTCAGGAGCACCTGAGAATGCTCTTGCAGAGTCTGAGAGCACTTTGCTTAGCTCCAGGGGGGCCTGGGAGCATCTGGAAGTACTTAGAAGCACTGGTGAGGTCGACCGGAGAGTCTGGGAGGTCTGCATGTGGCTTCCAGACCGATATATATCTTGCTGATGTAAATCAGTTGTTGCAGATGCTAATATAATCCAGATGCTTACAGTACAAGTCTGCATCTGGGCGGAGAATGCCAGTGTTGGAGTCAGCCAATGGGCAGCAGAAACAATGTGGATTTGGCAGAAGCAGGCTGGCTTGACAACACAATGGCAAGATAATGAAGTGAGGGAGCGCTTCAGGGAGATTGCCCTGTCCATGAGCATTAGCCACAAGCAGGGTGCCAACCGGAAGCAATGGGTTCTCTTAATCAATCGTTGTGTTACTCGAATCAGTGATCTGGCGTCGACAAGGCCACTTGGGAAACGGTACCTGGCGGAGATAACTAACCTCGATGGTGAGAAACCGAAGGCAGCACAGGACAAGTTTGCCGATGTTGGCCTTCGCTGAAGAAAGAATCAGATCAACAAAACCGCAATGGAGAGGCAAAATCTAGGGCATGTTGGTATGTATTTCATCGCCCCAATGGTTCTTTTGCTCTGACCAATGATGGGTAGATGCAGAAGGCAACAAAAAAGAAACCTCTGGTCTCAGGTCTTCAATGATAAAGTGGCATTTTGATGCCTTGACCGATTTCCTTGTCGAGCCATTCAACTTTACCATCTCCTATGTGGATCCCGACATTGCTGGGAACAGGGTGGGTGAAACCAACACTCAGCAATTCTTCTGGCACTGGCCTGGAGACGATGAATCGAATACTTCTGATAGTTATAACAGTCGTTGATATGACCATTTAGCCAATCGTGAATGCTGCAATTGTAGTTGTGCCAGACCCCTGCAGGAAAATCCGACAGCTTTGATGCTGCCAGGAGGAGCTTAATGGAGATGGTGGTCCGCACTGCGTGCATAATGTAACCCAATGTTCGATACCAATACTGCTGGCAGATGGGTAACTGGGGCAATGAGACTCAAAATCAAACAATTTTTTGCATCTATCAATCGTGGCCAACAAGCCGACGGCACATCTGGTGCCCAGACACGTTTGCATGTTGGCCCCAGCTGCCTTCCGCTGGATGACATCCTCCCAGCTCAAGCCGAGGATAAGAGTGGAGATATTGGGGAGGAATTGGATGATGATGCTGAGACACAGCTCCCAATTCCAAGAAAGTTCCCAACGACGAAAACAGGCTTTGAAAAGTTCGAACTGAAGCTTCAATGGAAGATTATCATTCCGCAGCGATACTTTGATGCCATCCGAAACCGTGCGCTTCGTCAGTTTGCCGATTACGAGAAAAGAGTGGTTGATGGCAACTATGTGGCTTGGTTACGCGAGCATGATCACATTGGAAATCCTCCTGCTGCAGGCTCTTTGGCGAATGGGAAGCATACAAGCAGCCGCCCAGCTGCTAATTAGTCATTGAGAAGAAGAAATGCACTGGCTGGACAGCTGTTCAAGGATTTGTGTTGTGGGTGGGTATATTTCTGGCACTTTGGAGAGTGGATGGATGGGTGATAATTTGGTGTTGTTTGGAGAGGTGTTGGGTCTCTTTTAGGTGTTTTGTATATTTTATTATTACATCGGACATATTCATGCATGAAGGGCTGTGCTGAGAGCTCACCATTTTGGCATCAATTGTTGAGACAGTAGTTTGGGGGGAAGGTATAGTGGCAACGATAGGATACCGTGTATGGCTATCATGTAATTGGGAGTTTGGTATCTTCACCCAGCAGAAGTTAGCCTGGATGAGTACTGAAATGCGAATGCTTTTTAGCTCCTTGCGATGATGATGTTTGTAACGAGAAGCCAATCAACAACCTTGTGGCATGTTTGTCCACTGCTATCCTTTCTTCCGAGTTCTGGTCTATACAGGGAGTTGGAAGTGTCGGTGGTGGGAGAAGCCAAGATCCTTGAATCATCGACAAGATAAAATGATCCATTCCGACGATGCTTGTAATCATATCAACGCTTTCTTTCCTTTACACAATAGTTTAATCCATTTACTATACCTTCATTCACAGTTCCTTTAGTGACTCCTGTAATTTTATCGTACATATCACCTGCCGCCTTTTTAAACCATGACACGAAGGCACCACACTTCTTCTGCTCCTCGTCTTCCGTCCAGCACCAAGAGAAGCAGATGATCTATCCACGAAGAGGATCCTGGTGATCATCTCAGCACGTTACCCAACACTTACAATGATCGTTGCGATGAAAATTCAGAGCAAGATGACCTGCCTCTTCTGGGACCATGCAGGGTAACAATGGGCATGCGGCCATCGAAAGATTCTTTCATGTCTACATTTTGATAACTGGGTGCAGCAAATCAATTGACTGCTGCATCCGCACAACGCCTACATGCTGAGCGGCGGGACGTCTATATCTCTCGGAGGAGGAGGATGAACGCAAGCCAGTATCACAGGCATCCAAGAAGCTATTCCATGAAGCGTTTCAACGATTGAATCTGCCCACTAATGTACATATTTACTAGAGGAAGGATTGAAACGAAGCCGGTGAGCAATTGGTTGCCTGGTAGGCTGGAAATCTGTGGTGAGATGAAAACTTCGTTGACAATGCGACTGGCCTTATCGTGGGTACTGAATACAACGCCCAGACAACTCTTTCAGGCGTTCCAGCGATGGTCCTGGCACATGTAAAGCCTATAGCTATCAATTGTGCAATGATTGTGAATTCCTCTGCCCCAAATGTGGTGAAGACCACCCCGATGCATTGTTGGTGGTATGAGTAAACTGCCAGGATTGATGCAGCCTAGAGAAACTCAGATCCTCCAGACGCCTACTTTTCAGTGGTAAATGAATTGTCACAACGACTGTGTTCTTCACTGACATCGTGTATTACGCGCTCGCAATCGTTACTCGCTCTCGTGCAGCAACAGTATACCACAGCAAGGCCTCAATTGAAATTATTTAAGGATGTCAAACACAGTCACCTACAGAGATCCGGAAAATGGTAGCCTGGAACTTGGCCAAGGACAGGTTTACATTCCCCACAGATATTGGTGAGGTAGGTTCAAAGTTCCCTTTGTGTTTAATCGTTGCCTTGACGATCAACTTAGGAGTGCAAGTTTTGATTTGCAGCGACTGAAATTGTGGATCTTATTTACCGAACATACATCTATGGCTCACGACAAATGGGAATGAAAGATAGATCATTGATTGATAAAACTAACCCAGCATTCATTGCTGTCACCACGACAGCCATCCACCATTGGCTGTCGTCCTGGAAAACATGTGAGTTTAGGGTCCCACCTGAGTTTGGTCCAGGAGGTGGAGTACAGCGTAAGTGCAATACAAGAAACATTAATCGCACAGATAAAACTGCATGCACATATGTATTTCGTCATCTCAATCCGGATTTTTGTTCTCCCTCGCCAGAGATTGAAGCTGAAAAGATAGTAAATATTCGCAGCATGATTTGCTGAAGGATCAACTCCACTGGTGCGAACCCAGTGATGGCATAACCATACAACGATCGGGGCAGCTGTGTTGAGGAGTCCATTGATTGCGTCCCGGAGGAGCTGATTGAGCAGCTCAGCAATCCTTTTCATCATCTCAGCAGCTTTGTTGCTGCTACTGAAGCTAGGATGCGATTCTTAGCTGTTCTGCATATGTGTCGTTCTGCCATCGCCAGCAGCAGCAGCCAGCCCATCCCCTTCAGCAACAGCAACAGCAACATTGACAACATCACCGGCATTACGAACATCACCAGCGTTGAGAATATGGGATGAGTGGATGGAGGTACGATTGTAGAGGGTGCAATGTCACTTGGAGGTTAGGAATGGTGTCGGTTATTGGATTTAGGATTTTCTTTGTTTGCTATTTTAATCTAACTTTTGTCAATATATCATAATAGAAGTAAATGTAATAGAACTGATGGTTTACTGAAGTCTGAACCCAAACATGTGAAATCATAATCGCGATGATGCATAACCCTCCCCCGATGGTTGAACAACTCCAGGGTACTGAACGATCTTGTATAAACAAATTAAATATGTTGAACCACTTCTGCATGGTACCTATCATTGGCCAAATTAAGCCATGAGGTTTTTTAATAGCAAGAACTACATGCTCAATTAAATGTATGGAGCATGCACTTTCTTCATCGCAAGAGTAAATCGAACTGGGCAATGTAGGAGTACGCCTTGTGATACTTTGTGATATTGCCACAGGGAGTGTGAACTTGTCTTCAAGTGCTTGTTGACACATTCGCAAAAGTGGGTACACGGGTCATGAAGCTTGACACCAGCATCGCGACAACTCAAACAACAGTCTGGAATGTCAAAGAGATGCCATATTTCGGGGAAACCTCGATTTCGTTCTTTTGAGTTTGTGGGTACAATACACTAAATAAACTCAATGAAGGAAATGTAGTTTTTGCTGTTGAAGGGTGAACCCTTAACACTTGACATATCTGATGCAATGACAGATACCGTGTCTGTACTGTCAATTATGATTGGTTCTGGCTGTCTGTCTTCCCGGATTCACTTAAAGATACTATATCTGGGCTCCCAAACCCATCAATGTCTTCCCAAACTATATTGCAGATATAACATCTGTATACCTAATTGCTACTTCCTTATCTTTCCAGATAATCACCTTGTCATATGCAAGACAACCCTTGTAAAATTATTTCAGATATCTTCACCATTTTTATGATGATACTTTTTTAACCTTGTCATTTCTGCAACTCCTACCTTCTGTATATGATGTTATCATGTTCATGCATTGATATCATATATATAATCTGATGGTATCTCACTCTCCTTCTTACATCTGAGGATCTGTGTCAACTTGTTCTTTTCATTAGAATCAGAAACTATTGTATTCCCCAGAATATGGTTTCTTTCATACTCACCCACAATCTTAAATTGACGAATGGAGACTGTGTGTGCTATAGTGATGATATTCACCAAAAGCACTGTGCTCCAAACAAATTCTAATGATTGCGGTAGTCATCTAAGAACTTAGCACATGCCCAAACATAGAGGTCTACATCACTTCCAATATTAGGAATTTTCAAATGGCTGGGGAACCACTATTTATTTAATCATATTTTTAAAGTGTGTATGGGTATATAATGTATCTTCAAAACCCAATAGTATTTCAGATTCTTCTTTTGCTGGTAGGCGATGACAGTTTGCTGCTAGAGCTTGATTCTTCCCATTGACCAAAAAGTGTGATGTATGTATAGTGGTGTCCTCAAAATGGGACACATTTAGATAATCTCCCAATGAGGCTAGATTCACTTGATAAATCATTGTGGAGAAGGTATCCTGTTTCCAAATGTCCCATATTGTGATTGACACTCAAATTTGATAAGTTCCCGTGATTATCAGGATGCAGTTTTAAAGCATTATGCCCATAACTAGAGCCATTCTCAGGAAGAAATTAAACGTACAAAAATGTCTGATTATAACTGCAACATGAACATCATGGTCTCGTTTGTTCAGCAGTTGGATTATCTGCCGGTACGTAACCAAACAGTACTTTACCACAACAGTAATACTATCTTATCTTTAATTAAATTAATGGGCAATTATGTTGGAAAGTTAATCAGCAACCAACTGATACTCCAAAAACACAGATGAAGATATGCATGTAGTGTTGTGATGCATACTGACTCAATTCACTGACCTGGTTTGCTTCCAGCATCTCATCTTCAGGCACTGCCATTGATCCCTTGCAAAATTGTGTTCTTAAGTTGTGACTACTCAAAAACTTGAGAGGGCCATGTGGTATTGCCCCTAGAAAAGAGATTGGCTCATAGATTCCGCATCCTAGTGTTGCGTAACATCCACTGCACATGTAGTTATGTGTCATTTCAACTTAACTACGTGTTGTCCTGCTAGATTTGATACAGTAGGTGTGGTCAATAATCATGTACATCAGCAAAATGTAATTCAGTTCGGAAGCCACACGCAATCCTCCCAGACACTCTGGGCGACCTCACCAGTGCTTCTAAGTACTTCCAGATGCTCCCAGACCCCCCTGGAGCTGAGCAAAGTGCTCTCAGACTCTGCAAGATCATTCTCAGGTGCTCCTGAAAGCAGCTGCAGTTATGGAGGTGCATTCAGGATGCTACGAGATTTGACTTATAGAATAGTCAAATTATGGAGCTCCGGCGACCTCGGCACAGATATGTGGGTAGCTCTGCGGGAAACTTAGAGAGCAGCTGAGACCGCAGCACAGATGAGCGGGAGACTTGGTGCCGTATTCTTACAGCTGTGGTTCGTACATAACCACGAGGCATTTCGTTTTAATATATTCGTCTTTGTTACAGTCACAAGATTCGCTACATCATAATATGGCATGCATTATATAAGTCTCTCTATATATATACATGCGGTCAATCTGGCCGCAGATGGTACTCTAGCACAATCGGAGAAGCACCTGGACACGCCCATTCAGAGAACATTGAGAGATGCACCACTTGGAGGCCATTGTGGCGAAACGATGGAGCTAGAAGGCAGAGATCCCACCATCAACACTCCACCGCACCTCTCGCGACATAAAAATAGAATTCATCAGACAGAGTGGTACTAGTTTGAGGAGCATAGGAATCGGGTGAGAAAGTATGATACTCCCCGGCGTTGAGGATCAATACAATTCCATGGATCCATGAAATCTCGGACAGAGCGAGTCAAACCCAAAGTGGGGAAAGATAGAGTCTGTATTTTCATTGTATGATAAGATGGGATCGAAATGGGATGATGTTTATGTACTTGGGGTCTGCCAAATATATACTCCCAGTCACTCAGTTCACCTTCATTACCCCTGTATCTCCGTACAGCCGCCATCACTCCTTGAAGATGTACATGGAGGGAGTTATCGAGCGTGTTTGGAGATGCACTTGGAGACTGAGAGATTGAGTGAACTCAGAGATGCCCTTGGAGGCAGTGATTGAGCGAGTTTGGAGATGCACTTGGAGGCCGAGATTGAGTGAACTCAGAGATGCACTTGGAAGCCGTAATTGAGTGTGTTAGGTGATACACTTGGAGGCCATGATCAATCAAAATTGGAGGAGTACTTGGAGGCGGATGATCTGGAGGCAATTGATCTGAAGGCGGTTGATCTGGAGGTGATTGATCTGAAGGCGGTCAATCTGGATGCAGTGAATCTGGAGGCAGTGAATCGGGAGGCAGTGAATCTGGAGGCGGTAGATCGGGAGGCATGTGCAATGGAAGCTGAGACTGTATTCATTGGTTAACTCATAATTGTGGGAATGTAGAGAATTGTGTACAACAAGGTCCGCTGAGAGACTGGCTGGGAGCGGGAGACAGTCGATTGTTGGATGATGCAGTACGCGGTGTATGCAGTTCATGGTGTATGCAGTACTAGGTGCATGTTGTACTCGGTGTATGCGGTACTCGGTGTCAACTCTTGATCATGGCATGGAGAGACAGAGAGAGAGGACTTGACTTCGTGTTCTTAGGTGATGGTAGAGTTGAGGACGAGAAGGGGAGAGATGCGGAGAATTATGATGAGAAACTGGGGCTTAGGGAACTCCGCATGCGAGTCAATTTACCATCCCCGACACTGCAGGCCCGAGTCCCGATTCGGGGTGTAATTTCACCCATACGAGATCTTTCCAACCCAATGATGCATGTTGTACCCCTGATTTCTCATCTCCGCTCATATCCTCCAGATTGATCTCATCTTCATCCCCCATCTCTCTCTTTCTCGTCCACAACTCTATTATCATTGCAGAATATAAAGTCAGGTCATCTCTCTGTATCTCTCCATGGCATGATCGTGAGTTGACACCGACTACAGTGTACACCGAGTGCGGCATCCACCCAAGATTGTTTGTCTTCCCTTCATTCTCGTGATTACGAGTTGACCCCTGAATGTGGATTCAGCTTCTGGCATGCCTTCCTACACAATCGACCGCCATTAGCCAGCTCGCCACGAGTGCTCCAAGGTAACGGCACCTTGTCACAGTCCCACAGTTGAGAGTCAACTAACTGATGAATGGAGTCTCAGCACCCGGTGCACCGTCCATCGACCGCCTCCGAGTACTCGTCCAATCTCACACGATCACAGCCTTCAAAGTGTATCACCAATCTCGCTCGATTACGGCCTCCAAGTTCGCATGATCATGGCCTTCAGAGTGCATCTTGAAGCTCCCTCGATCACCGCCTCGAAGTGTATCTCCAATGTCGGTCGATTGCAGCCTCTCACTTTCGCACGATCATGGCCTCCACGTGCATCTCTAAACTTGCTCGATCACGATCCCGGAGTGCATCTCTATGTCCACTCAATCACAGCCTCCAAGTGTATCTCCAAATACGCTCGATTACCGCCTGCAGGTGCATCTCCAAACTCGCTGGATCATGGCCTCGGAGTGTATCTCTGAGTTCACTCGATCGACAATTTCAGGCTGTCCTCAAATTTCTCTGATGCACCACTTGCAGCGAGTCCAGCTATAATGTGTGCAGATGGGAAGCTATATAGATACATCGCTACATAGAGGAGAATCCAAACTGACTACATGAGTTTTAAAAATCATTGAACGATAGGTAGTAGCTATAATTTCCAGGCGCACCAGCAATGATCCCAAAGAAGATGACATTTTTCCCAAAATGATTTACAGTGATTCGAGGTGCTCCCAGGCTTGTTGTCGGCGCTCCCAGGCATGTCGTTGGCGCTCCCTGACTTGTTGTCGGCACTTCCAGGCATGTCGCCGGCGCTCCCAGGTGCTCCCAGGCTTGTCTTCAGTGCTCCAAGACTTGTCGCCAGCGCTCCCAGATGCTCCCAGGTGCACCCAAAGTTCTCTATGGCGCTCCGAGGTGTTCTCAAACTCATTAGAATCACATACATGGTACTGCTGTACTAGTCATTAGAGATTCCAGTTGCTCCGAAGGCTGGCCGGAACACCCTCCTATGGTCTCATACTCTCCTGAAATTGACGCATCTAAGTTTACACTCCACATCCTCTCAGACACTCCTGGAGGCTTCCAGTCTCTAAAATACATTGTGCTGATGAAGGGTAGAGGGGGGGGAGTTACGCCATCTAGCCAGGTAGCCTGGAGGCAGAGGGGGTGTTTAGGTCTTGTAATACTCTAGTAAGAGTGAACACAGTATGAATAAACAACAGCAGTGGTTCTTAGGGTGCCACAACCACAACGCATTTCTTTTCTCATATTCGTCTTTGTTACAGTCACAAGATTCACTACATCATAATATGGCATGTATTATCTAAGTCTTGATATATATATACATACAGAGACGAACTCAGCGACAGGGAGTATATAGTTGGGAGTACCCGAGGTAGATAGATATCATCGCATTATACGAAATCCACACTCTTTCTTTCCCAGCTCCTGGTCTCAAGCTCCCGTGCCGAGCTTTCATAGATGCATACGATTTGTGTGGTTCCTCACGCACTTCTGCCAAGAGTTCATTGATCCCACGCACTTTGGGTAGTGTTAGCAATGGGTCCAAATTCCCGGTTCGGTTCCGGGTCCGGTTCCAACCCGGAACCGGACCGTTGCAACGGGTTTCCACCAACAACACGGCATTTCAAATCTACTATTTTGGCTCCCATTGAGTATCTGAGTTCTGATCGTATCGTGACATGATCAGTACGTAGATTGTGTAGTTTTAGCCCCTCTTTCCCCTCCCGCTCTCAGATTTGCGATCCGACCAGTATTCGTTGAGTCGCTATCGAAAACCCGCACTTTTCGGCCGAAATATCACCTTATTTTACAGCGATTCAATGAATATTGGCCCAATCGCAAATCTGACAGCGGGAGGTGAAAGAGGGGCTAAAACTGCACAATTTACGTACTGATCATGTCACCATACAATCAGAACTCAGATACTTGATTGGAGGCAAAGTTGCAGGAACCGTAATATAGAACCGCGGTCCGGTTCCGACCCATCCCCGAACCCGCTGGGTACCCCTGTTTTCCAGGTAACAACCTGAACTGGACCATCCGGTCCAGTTTCAAACCCGGACCACAGCCGGGTAACCCGGAACCGTTGCTAACACTAACTTTGGGTGGCTCATCATGGCCACGTACCCCTTCATTTTCTCTCCACCGCTCCCTACGGTCCTGGATGGAATTTGGACATGCGCTTGGATGCCCTGATCCTTGGAACATGGAGGCCACAATCAAATGAGTTTGGAAATACCGTAGGAGGCCGTGATCGAGCGAGCCTGGAGATACGCTTGGAGGCCGTGATCGAGCGAGTTTGGAGATATGCACTTGTTAGCCATGAGAGTGCGAACTTCAAGGCTGTGATCAACCAAGGTTGGAGATGCACTTTGGAGACCATGATCGAGCGAGATTTGAGGAGTACATGGAGGTGATCGATCTAGGCGCGGTAGTTCGGGAGTAGTGTTAGCAATGGTTCCGTTTTCAGACCGTTTCTACTACAGCAGTTCCAAGAAAACCCGGACCAAGCCGGTTCGGTCCGGGTTTGTGCCAAATGGTTTCTTCAATTTAGTCCTTGAATATTCATGTGATAATTTAGTGTTTGGAACATGACATATGGAGCTTCTGATGGCGCATCGTTTGGTGGTCTCTGCTTTTTGATATCTTCAAAACTCAGGAAGCGGCTTTGAAATTATTGTCATTTTGGGCCGGAAAACGAGGTTTTTGGGCTACTGCTTGGAGAGATTTAATGATATCGAAAATCGGAGACGGCCAAAAGATGCACCGTGCTGAGCTGCATATTTTACATACCAAACACTGAACTCTCTGATCAATACTTGTGGCCTTAGGGTGATGGTTCGCTTAAAAAATCGGCGATTTTTGAAGGGGTAAGGCTGCTGCCACGCAGACCAATAAAACCGGCCGGGTCCAAAACTGGATCAGTTGCTAACACTATTCGGGAGGGAGGCGAGACTGGAGCTGAGACTCTATTCATTTGTTGCCCCATAATTGTGGGAATGTAGAGAATTGAGTACAACATGGACTGCCATGAGATGCGAGGCTGGCTAGAAGCGGGAGACAGTCGATCTTGGGATGATGCAGCACGCGGTGAATGCAGTACTCAGTGTCTGCTGTTCTCAGTGTATGCTTGTACTCGGTGGATGCTGTACCTGGTGTTAACTCTTGATCAGTGCATGGAGAGATACAGAGGGATGACTTAACTTCATGTTCTTAGGTGATGGTAGAGTTGAGGACAAGACAGAGACAGATGAGAGGAGATGGGGGAAATCAGCATGAGAACCTGAGACTTAAGAGAATTTTGTGCGCAAGGCAATTGACCATCCCCGATACGGGAAGTACCAGTTCCAACCTGGCATGTATTTAAACAGACAGGAGGTCTTCCCAACCTGATCAGGCAAGTCGTACCCCTGATTTCTCATATCCACTCGTATCCACCTCATCATGCTCATCTCAATCCCCAATGTCTTTCCTTCTCATCCATAACTCAACTAACATCGCAGAACACAATGTTAAGTCATCCCAGTCTATCTCGCCATGCCATGATCATGAGGTGACACCAAGTACAGCATACACCGAGAGTACAGCATACACCGAGTACAGCATCCACCCAAGATTGTGTGTCTTCCCTCCATTCTCATGATTAGGTGTTGACCCCTGAATGTAGCTTCAGCTTCCGGTATACCTCCCAAAACCATCGACCGCCATCAGCCAGCTCTCCATGAGAGCTCAAAGGGAAAGTTACATTGTCACATTCCCACGGTTGTGACTGAACAAACTGATGAATCGAGTCTCAGAACCCGGCCCGCCGTCCATCGACAGCCTCTAAGTACTGGTGCTATCTCGCTCTGTCACAGCCCCCAAGTGCATGTCCAAAGTCACTCAATCACGGCCTCCAAGTGTATCACCACAGTTGCTCGATCAGGGCATCTATGTTCACACGATCATGGCCTCAAAGTGCATCTCCAAACCCGCTTGATCACGTCCTCAAAGTGCATCCCCAAACTTGCTCTATCATGGTCTCCACCAGCAGCTGCAAACACGCCCAATTACGGCCTCTAAGTTTGCACGAGCATGGCCTCCAAAGTGCATCTCCAAATGTGCTCGATCATGATCTAAGAGTGCATCTCTAAGTTCCCTCGATTAGGACCTCCAGGTGTATCCCCAAATCAACATGAATACCGCTTTGAAGTGCATCTTGAAATTCACTCAATCACGGCCTCCAAACTGCATCTTTCAGTTCACTCGGTCATCATTTTCCTGCGCACCTCGAATTGCTCTCACCCACCGCCTGCAGCCAGTCCAGAAATACAGTGTGTAGATGAGTAGCTATATAGATTCATAGATACATTGATACATAGATACATAGATAAGAATACAAACTGAATGCATGAGTTTTAACATTCATTGAACAATAAGTAGTAGCCATCATTTCTAGGCGCATCAGCAGCGTTCCCAAAGAAGATGTTGTTTTTCCCAGACTGCTCAACTGTGATTTGAGGTGCTCCCAGACTTGTCGCCGGCACTCCCAGGCTTGTCATCGGTGCACCAAAACTTGTCGCCAGCGCTCCCAGGTGCTCCAAGGTGCACCCAAAGTTCATTCCGGCGCTCCGAGGTGTTCCGAAACCTATCACAATCGATCCCATGGTACTCGTGTACAAGTCATCAGCAATCTCAGTTACTCCGAACACCGGCCGTAATGCCGTCCTAGGGTCTCATAGTCTCCTGAACTTGACGCATCTAAGTTTACACCCCACATTCTCTCAGATATTCCTGGAGGCTTCCAGAGACTAAAATACATTTTGCTGATGTATTTATTGGTTAACTCGTAATTGTGGCAATGTAGAGAATTCAGTACAACAAGGTCCGCTGAGAGACTAGCAGGGTGCGGGTGAAAGTCGATCTTGGGATGATACAGTATGGGGTGTATGCAGGACTCAGTGTATGCTGTACTCGGTGTATGCTGTGCTCGGTGTTGACTCTTGATCATGGCTTTGAGAGGATGACTCAACTTCGTGTCCTTAGGTGACAGTAGAGTTATGGATGTGAAGAAGAGAGGTGAGAAGAGATTGGGCGAATCATCATGAGAAACTGAGATGTAGAGAAATTCGTGCAGGGGACGACTTACCATCCCCAGCAAGGAAGGTACGAGTACTGATCCGGTGTGTCATTTCATCGACACGAGGTCTTACCAACCCAATCAGGCCAGCTGTACCCATGATTTCTCATCTCCGCTCGTATTCTCCACATTGTTCTCATCTTTATCCCCCATCTGTCTTTTCCTCGTCCACAACTCTACCATCATCGCAGAACACAAACTTAAGTCATCCCTCTATATCTCTCCATCCCATCATCATGAGTTGACACCGAGTACAGCATACACTAAGTACATACACCGACGAGTTCAGCATACACCAAGTACAGCATACACCAAGTACAGCATACACCAAGTACAGCATACACAGAGTACAGCATACACCGAGTACAGCATACACCAAGTACAGCATACACCGAGTACAGCATACACCGCGTACAGCACACACCGAGTACAGCATACACTGAGTACAGCATCCACGCAAGAATGTCTGTCTTCCCTACATTCTCATGATTGCAAGGTGACCCCAGAATGTAGTGTCAGCTTGTGGTGTGCCTCCCTACACGATCGACCGCTTGTAAGAATTCGTGTAATCTTGTTCGATCACTGCCTCCGGAGTGTATCATTAAACTTGCTCAATTATGGCATCCAAGTTCGCACAATTATGGCTTTGAAGTGTATCTCCAAAGTCGCTCCATCACAGCATTCAAGTGAATGTCCCAACTCGCTTGATTACGGCCTGCCTGTTCGCACAATCATGGCCTCCAAGTGCATCTCTTCACTCGCTGGTGCATGATCTCGAAGTGCATCTCTAAGTTCACTCGATCACGGCCTCCAAGTGTATCTCCGAATATCCGTCATTAGCGCCTGGACGGTGATGTTCAATCTCGCTCAATCATGGCCTTGGAGTGTATCTGTGAGCTCAATCGATCATCATTTTCAGGCGCGCCTTATATTGCTCTCAAGCACTGCCTGCAGGCAGTCTAGATATACTGTGTGTAGATGGGTAGCTATATAGAAGATAGATGAGGATACAAACTGAATACATGAGTTTCAAAACTCGTTGAATGATAAGTAGTAGCTATGATTTCCAGGTGCACCAGCAACGTTCCCAAACAAGATGTCGTTTCCCAGACTGCTTTACTGTGATTCGAGCTGCTCCAAGGCTTGTCGCTGGCGCACTGAGGTGCACCCAGGCTTGTCATCGGGGCTTCCAGACTTCACCTCGGCTCTCCCAGGTTCTCCCAGGTGCACCCACAGTTCTCTTTGGCGCTCCGAGGTGTTCTCAATCTCATCAAAATCTCTCCCATGGTACTCTTGAACTAGTCATCCGAGATCCCAGTTACTCCAAAGGTCATCCGGAATGCCCTCCTAGTGTCTGATACTCTCCTGAATTTGACGCATATAAGTTTACACTCCACATCCTCTCAGGCACTCCTGGAGTCTTCCAGTGACTAAAATAGATTTTGCTGATGTGGTGTATTTTGAGGAGATGCTGGGACCAGCATTGAACATGAAAATTGTACAGTACCTGCAATCCCCAATGTCTGGAGCGATCAAACACGGCTGTGCAGGGTCATACGTACAGACCATGTCCGCGCTCGCTGTGGGGGTGGAACACAAGGCTGATGAGGCATGTGTCCAAAGAGTGTTAGCAACTGGTTCCTGTAACCTGCCAGCTGTCCAGGTTTGGACAGCAAAGATGGGTTAGTTTTCTTTTCGACCCATCCAGAATCCCGACCAACTGCCTCTTGGCAGGCCAAATGCGTACCCGTTCTGGAGAATCCGCTGGGTTTTCGAGGTTTGACCAGACCCGTTCATTCTAATCTTCAGTTCTTGTTTTCGACATCTTCAATTTCTGGTCATTTTGAGATATGCTACAATTAATCGCAAAATATTGACCTAGGTACGTCAGTGTTTGTTTTCTATCTATTGGCCACCATAATGAAACAAACAAACCGAGATATGCTCCCTAACCCATCCAGACAATGAGCGTTGATGGAGCGTCAACAATTGTTGGTCGTGTATCTTCGGCAATCTGAGGGTCAATAGGTTGTAGATAGCCATAAACGAAGTATTGGGTGCCTTCATAATAAAATGAGAAAGCGAAATGCTTTCTGCGCCATCACAAAAATGAGCATCAACTGAGCGTCAATGATTGTTGTACTTGCATCATGGTTAATAAAAGCGTGAAGTGGCCATTATTGCTTATATACAGTGTTTTGACTGTTTTTGTACGATAAAAGGCTCATCAACCTTTAGTGGTAGTATTGTAAATGAGATGAGTTGTGACTGTCCCGGAGGCTGTCGCAGAAATATCCCTTGCTAATCTGCCTATATACGCAGACAACTCCCTGTTTATGGAGGTGTGTGAACAAGCGTCACATATACTACCGAAGATTCAAGACCACAAATCGTTGACTCTGCGTTGATGCCCATTTGTAAGATGCGGCAGGGAGGGTATTGTTATCTCTTTTGCGTATGAAGGCATCCAATAATTCCTTCCTAACTGACTGCAACCTACCATCCATCAGATTACCCAGGATGCAACGCCCAAAATCGTTGATGCTCCGTTGACGCTCATTTTCAGCATGGGGTAGGGAGCTTGTCACAATAATTTTTGCCTATAAAGGCAGCCAATACTTCGATTAGGTATAACCACAACCATATCAATTCTCAATTACCTGACTTACAAGACCTAAAATCATTGACTCTCCATTGACGTTCATTGTCAGGATAGGGTAGGAAGCATGTGGCTATAATTTATGACTATGAAGGTGGCAAATCCTTCGATGATGTATAACCACAACCATATCAATTCTGAAATACCTGACTTACAAGGCCTAAAAGTGTTGACACTCTGGTGATGCTCATTTTGCCACGTGCATAACTGCAATGTGCAACCAGTTGATTTGGCATTGAAAATCATTCACATCGTTTTGGCAGCCTTTGTATCATTCTCATTTAATTTCTCTTTCATTACTATATTTTTCTTTGATAACACATATTTATATATCTTTTAAAATATACCTTACAGTGTCAACTGATTGAACAGAATATTACACTCAAAATCCCGTTCTTTTCGATCAATACTCGTCCTCACTTGCATGTTTGCTCAATAAGCCGCTCTCGTCTGCAAAATAAATATTAGCGGCATTACCACACAACAGATAGTGTAGTAACCAGTGGATGTTCCTTCATCAGTCAGCATATCTGGATTGTAATCTGTAATATGCTGGCAATCGTTGTGATATGCGTCACAATTGAACCATTGGGTGCTGGAAAGAGGAGCGTGAGAATACACATATCCCAGTGGCAAATTGTTGATTTGGGACCTTTCCGATCCCTCATTGTCACTGGGTGGCGCAGCTTGCGTTCTGTGCAGAGGTGGCGTCGGTTCGGGTGTGGGCTGTCTGTGTCAGTCGGGCGGAGGTGCAACTCTTCCTTTCCACCTCCAGCATGTCTGCGAATTCTTTGGGGTGCCATTTTGACAAGGCAGGTATCTGTTCGGGTGGTTTTGACCAACCATAGCAGGGTGTCTTTCTATCACAGCTTTTACCTTTCTAGGCCCAGGAAACTCAACACACCGCTTCTGCTCTTCTTGGACTTCGACCCCAGGTATCTTGGTCAGGGATTGAGTTTCCTCCAATGGGGCGTGTGAAAACCCTCCTTTGGCCATTGTGGTCATACTCAAGGCCAGGCTGATGTCGGACTGTTACAGCTGTACCCAACCTTCTTGCCTCCCCATAGTAGCAGACATGTTGAAAACCTACAAGAAATTGGTTGCTGCGTCTAACAATGACATTCGGCTACTATCAACGATATACACTTCCGCACCCTCCTCTAAGGTGTTTAGAGCGTGTTTTGTCCTCTTCTGGGGACCCTTATCACAGAATTTGTGTTCCAAAATCCCAGAGCTGACAACATCATGATGTTCAATTTTGCAGACTGTGTGGACAAATGGCTTGCTTGACCATGGAGGATTCCTGTTACTGGCAGCGATAAATTGGTCACGTAGCTCTGTAGGTATAGCTACCATGCCTTTGACAGTCAGTCTAAATCCGTTCTCCATGATATGGTTATACTCATATCCAATCGCATGCTGCCAAGGATACTTGCTGCTTCTGGCCATACAGACAATTATCAAATGTGCATCCTGTTTCAACTTCACCGAGGCTGCATTGGCAGCATCGCGGTGGACTAACTGCTGTCTGCGTGATTGCTGTGTGCCAGCAAATGATGCAGGGGATAAAGCGCCGGTGGATCGGCTTGATTCGGATCTGCTCTGACCTGGCTGAGGTGTCGGTGTAGCCATGATTTGCTGGTGTGGAATAGGAGCGGAAGATGATAATGAAATAAAGTGGGAAGTCCTGAGGAATATATTGTCAGCTTCAAGTCAGAATGGAATAAGTAACAGCCAACTTGCACTTTCAACTCAAGATGAATGCTGCTGGACATGGCTCCAAGTTGAAGGGGTTTCCCACTGTCCCGCAATTTGCAGTTAGTCGTTCTGGTGTTGTGTGTGTGTTTACAGGGGTTAATAGAGGTGTACAACTGCCGAAATCTCATGGTTGACAGCTACACACAGGAAAATGATTGTTGGAAAAGACATCTGGTGATGTATGTCTTAATAATCCCCGGGATGTTCCGTGACACTGACACAATCAATCATCCCATGTTGTACTGTTGGCATGACTGTTACCATTTTAGTGAAAGTCAAAATGCCGATTTTGCTTTGTGCATGTTGTTCAAACGTACCAACTTTGACATCAAAGACGCACCTTGCCTCCATATGGTCCATATGTTGCAAACTCCAAAATCGCGCCCAACAACAGAGTCAACACAAACTACAATGGTCAATGATCCGAAAAAGAGATCTTCACCACTTCGATTGGGCAAGTCCTGCGAATCAACAAAGTGAACGACGATCTCATCAACCAAATCAAGGCAAGAGTGGCCTGGAGGCAGATAGATTCTGAGCCCTTGGAGCATTGCGCAACTTGTGATCCAAAAACAAGCCTGCAGCGGAGAAATAACAAGACATGCACTTTTCAAGCAATGAAGAGAAATTGATATGGATTGAGGATTATCTTGAGGGAGGAACCGCTGTGGCAAGACAGCAAGTTGAAGATGCAGACACAGTGAGTATATAGTAGCAGGAAGATATGAGGAAAGATGAAAGCGTGGGATTGACAACAAGCGACTCCGAAAAAATGTTTCAGGTGATGCTCAATGATCACGGAGACAGTCTGAGTGATCTTGCAAGTTCGGACAATGAGGTCAATACAGAAGATGACGATGATGAAGATACAGCGCTGGGCACGCCGGGCAATGATGACGAACTTAGCTGGGTGGTGGGCACAATCTGCAGAACATTACAGCAGCGCATGGAGAGATTTCGGCAGAGGCAAATCGTGATTGATGAATTGACACAACCGGAATTGGGGGACGCAGCCGACCACTTCCAGCACAGAGATGAGAAGTACGTCACAACCGAGTTGAGGGTTCCGGCAGTAGTTCGACCGCAAACAGAGGATATTGCACCTGCACCCGCACACGAAACATTTGGAGAGCTCACAGAGACTCTTGGTAACTTCTGCAGAATATCGCAACAGCCATAACGTACTGCTCGACCAGGAAGTTGTCATATCAGGCTAGGTTCCGGGGAGCCATAGACAATCCAAGGCATAGCATGTCCTCTTTCTGACAAAGAGGCTAATGCATCACCTATGCAGAACGCGAAGCCTTCTGAACCCGTAACCTCTTACCCCTGCAGATTGCCTTTCCATCTAATTACTGTACAGAAATCAGATTCAGACGAAGAAATGGTAACAGCTCCTGCATCACCGGAGGAATGGATAGACAAATTGAATCTTTGGACGTCATATCTCACTGAAAAGGAATTTGTGTACAAATTTGACTATGTGTCAGCATTTTCTTGATTTCAGTGACCAAATTGTGAGACACAATAATTTGTCAGTGCATGTGCAAGGGTCATTCGCACCATGCGAAAGGTTTAGGTTCCAAATCAGGCAGTAAGAAGACCAATAAATGAAATATCTTGTGCCTGTTACTGTCAAGTGAGAAAGCAAATACGAAATTAGTGACAAATTTACTAACATAATATAAGTGAGTGATGTCATAGAAGACATAGAAGGAGAGGTCAGTGCTCAATACAAATCTGTCTGAATGATGACTGTCATGCAGCATTCACCCATGTATTGAACTGCATAACTCTCCCCACAGAACTGGTGCACATGGCTGGGATATTCATAATTGCTTACGGTAGGTCATGCGAATTGAGGAGAACATCCTGGATGACTAAAGGTGATGAAGTCAGGCTATATTATACCAAAACAGGTGGAAAGAGCCATATGCCGCAAATTGCCGGCCGAGAGCCTTGGAATGTGATAGGACAACATCATCCATCACTTAGATAGGGTGGATAGTGGTTGATCCAAAATTGAAATTGAAACAGATTCTCGATGCAAATAATTATACATAGAAACCCTATAATGGGTTTCAATTATCACTATACAATTCGTCGCATACAATTATTGAGAGTACGATGACTCTTTGGATGTGTCTCATGGGAGCATCAACAGAGCGACAACGATTTTTAGCCTCACAATTTCGGCAATGACAGGTCTGCTTTGGCACAACCTTTGAAATGGAATGCATAAGTCAGCTTTACAGCTAAAAACGGGTACGATATGCTCAATGCCCCATCCTACAAATGAGCGAAAACAGAGCGTCAAAATGTTTTGGCCTTACATCATGGATAATCCAATGGCTGTGCAACCACATTAACCCATGCTCGAACTATCGGCCGCCTTTCAAGGTGCAAATGCACCTGAAGACATCGCTACTATATCCTACAAATGTTCCTCAACGGAGCGTGAATGATTTTTGGTCTTCTAATCTGCATAATACAATGGCTGTGCATTTCCATTAATCCATAATCGAAGTATTGGCAGCCTTGATAGGCAAAATTGCTGGTAACGATACTGCTACCGCCTCCCAAAAGTATGTGTCAGTAGCGCGGCAACAGTGTTTCTGGGGCGCAGTAAGCTCCACAGCAACGAACGGCAGTGCGTCCTTCATAAATGGAATTTTTCAAGTTCTGTCTTTTCAATATATCCTAATATACAACATCACAACTATCCATCCAATGCCCCACAGGTCTTACTTTTGTCTTGCGTGTAGCTCTTGAGTCAATATTTAAGAACCAGAATTCTACTATACTATAATGTAACATTTGACAGTCTCTCAACTCAAATAAAGCAGCTTCCAAACTCCAACCACCATGTCGCATTCCCAATCCTTAAATATCTCATTGCTAGAGGTTTGGATATCTTCCAAAAATGAATGTGTCTTTAGTCACGAGTTGAGTGATATTACTTTGCAAATCATATTTGACGAGTTGTGGGCTTCGATGGATGTGGGTTCGAAGGATCATCTTGCTTGGCATAATTCTAGACACGTGCCTTCGGGGTGATTCTATTTGCTCTGCGGAATTCAGGAGACCGTTAGCCGGGGCATCTTATGCATTGTGTGTCATCAAGTTCTTCGCTATCCATTAGAACAAGTGACCAGCTAAATGGGGAAACACTTACTGGCAAAAGCTCACATTGGAAAGTTAAACAAATTAACAGAGTCGGATGTTTCTGAATTGACAAGCACAACCGGCGATGCAACAGCTCTGATCATAGTGACAAGACAAGGCATCCAAGGGATTACTATAGTAAGTTCGCAGAGGAAACTCATACTCGACAATTTAAATTTCCCTATATTGATTCAATCGACATGCAAAACGCTCCAAACAGGCAGCAAAGGACTTTTTTACTTCCGAATTTCACCAAGACACCAGGAATCGCTACCTCATGTCAGGATTTGTTCCGGCTTAGATTCCTTGGAATGCTGGGTCAAACCTCGTGCTATGGTGGTCATAGCAATCATTACACAGCAAGCTGGTGTTGCCGTCACCCAGCACCCTTACCATCATGCGCCAGAGGGAGTACTCACTGACCGTGGATGCAATTGAGAAACAATTGCTGTCAAGAAATAAAGTTAGCTGAGCATTGGACGGGTGGACATCAGCGAACAAATTAGCCATAATGTTGGTCATTGATTACTATATTGTTCAAAATTTGGCGTTGTGAGAAGTACGACTCGCTTTCGATGAGGTTAACAGCCTGCTCTTTTCCCATTTCGAAAGGCAATTCCGGACACTAGGACAACGGTCAACATACTGGAATAACGCTAGCCATTCATTTGAAAGGAGTTGTGAATCATTTTGAGCTTACTGAAAGCCATTTACTTGCAATTACGACTGACAATGCTTCCTCAAATGACTCAATGACTCGGGAACTACAATCAACCCTTGAGGCCTCAAGAATCGGGTGGCCCGCAATGAAGAACCACATACCATGCATCGCGCACCTCATTCAGCTTGCTTTGCATTCCTTGATGACCAGTCTCCGTGTGAAAGTCCGCACCAAGTCTCGGGACACCCATGAACGCGATCAGCATTTTGGGGAGAATAGAGGCACAGCCATGTGGAAGAGGCGAAGATTGTGAAAAGAGGGCAGTTCTGGACTCAATAAGGTGTCGGCTAGGAGACCACGTTTGGCAAAGATAATTGAGAAAGTATGTATTTCAAGACATTTTGAATATCCTGAAACTGAGTGTCCAATAGAAGAGAATACTTGCTGTATTGATTACACAGACACTGAGGCGTCGAAACCAGTTCATCGACTGTCAAAAAGCCAAATTACCAATCCCAGTACTACCTATTCTCGATATGTAAACACAAAGGGATTTGACACTGGTGTTGTTTGGGTGAGCCAAATGCATATGAGAATTCATCCACGGGTGGCTCAAAAATCCAAAATACAATGAATACCAGTCACTCTTCACATCACAGGATGAATGGACTAAGGTCAAGTACTTCATGGAAGTTTTAGGACCATTCCTATGCTAGACCCTGTGGATGTTGACATGGCATACGGTGACTCCGCATCATGTCATTGCTGTCAACAATGACATGTTCGATCATATGGATGTCGTTATGCGAGCTTTAACTCGGAAGAAGACTCAATGGAAGGACAACTGATACTTCGCCGTGAAATTTGCAGAATGGAAGTGGTCATAATAGAATGCTGAAGTAACTCCAACGACCGGTATGCATCTCATTTGCACCCATCCCCTCAATCCTCTCTGGAATTTGCAATTATTTAGGAAGTGGGACAAGTGAATGGATATCTATCCTGAGGGCGAGACTTCTTATACTACCCAATCCCAAGAGGCATATTTATAGTATGTGGAGAACAAATACTATGCCAAACATCGAAGAATGTCCGTCATTAAACCCAAAAATGTTCCAGGCAGCAACCTCTTCCCCTCTGCAATGTCTTCTCGATTTGCTCAATCTTCTTTTGATCCATATCATTTGTCCAGCGACAATGGGGAATACATAACGCCTAAAAGTGCGGCTGCAATGACACCCAGATGGAGCAATCGTGCAGCACAGTTAGTGACAGCCGCAAGACTCTATTTGAACTCACCGCCTGATGCACCCAGGAATTGGGGGCAAGTTAATCCAAATCTCAATGATTACCACTCTGAACCTATGGAGATTAGAAGTACATTTTGGTTATCAGATATCACTGACTGGTGGCGTCGAGGATGAGAAACGCACTCAAAGTACACCGATCTCCCCAATGTGGCACACGACATATTCTCTATCATAACACATGGTGTGAGAGTGGAGGCCAGTTTTTCCCTTGTGCCAGACATTATCGGCTGCACACAGTCGAAAACCACTGGCGAGACCATTCAAGAAGAAGTCTTAGTTAGGCAGATGGCTCGAGCCAATAATGGAATATTGGCAGCGGATTACACAGGATTGGATGCCATGCACACTGAAAACGACTTGGAATTGAAGAGAGAGGTGGAGGATAGAAAATTGCACAGAATGGCCAAGGTGAACAACGATTTGGAGATGTGGCAGGGTAGCCAAAACATACATGCTACACAGAAGGAATTTCAGTGCCAAAACAAGCAAATGACAGCAGTGGAATACATTTCAGATACTGAAGAGATCATCGTAGCATCCTGGTCAAACTTTCAACATGATGGTGCGGCTGCATTTAAATGTCAGAAAGATCACCATTGCCATCAGCTGTGTCTCCAAACAACGTCCTTGGAGGACAAACTCAAGTATTGAATGTCCTCTAAATCAAATGAATCGACCGTCATCCAGCTGTAAGTGATGAGGACAGTGTACTTGAAAGTATTTCTGACACCAAAATTTGGCTTGCCAGGGCGGGTGACTTGGATAATACCAAAGTGAGCGATTACAACCAGGAGGCAGATAATGAATCTGATATCGAGCTTGACAATGTCATCGAGACTCTGGAGAGCCCAGAGGACCGAGATGTGAGTGCCGCACCAAATGTTCCCTGATTGATTTGGCTAACATGGAGGTCAATGAAACAGGCTGAAAATGGGTCAATCACGGTTACTGTAATGGAAACAAGGAGGACTAAAGGAAACAAGAACAAGTAGGACAGACTTGGTCAAAATGTTATCACCAGGTTCTATATGTTGCGTGACTGAGAATTTCACTTAGAGAAATATTATGGGCGAATATTAAGCAGTCGTATGTGAATATTTGTTGATACACAGAAGTATGGCAGGCAAAATGAAACATTCAACAAGATATCACAATTTGGTAGAATGAGAGTGACCTGCCCAAGAAGATTACTGGGCTCAGCTATGCCAAAGGGCTGAGTCTCAATCTGGCTGAAAGGCAACCAATAAGTCCAAGTTATCATTCATACAATGATCGATGCGTGCAGATATTGACAATACAATACATCAATATGAGTGTCAACGCAGCGTCAACAATCTTTGGTCTCGTAAGGAAGGAAATTGTGCAGTGAATTGGTCACTGTTATGCATAACCGATGTATTGGCTGCATTCATAAGCATAACAGCAAGCAATACGGTTACTGCCCCATTGTGAAACTGAGCGTCACTGGAGCATCAACAATTTTTAGTATTTCAATTCAAGTAATTAAAAAGTGATCTGGTTGTGGTTAGGCATAATGAGTGTAATGGCAATGTTTATAGGTAAAAGAGAAAGCGACACAGTCATTGCCCCATTCTGAAAATGAGCGTCAACAGAGCGTCAATGATTTTTGGCTGTGCATCTTGGGTTATCTAGGTGTTGATTTGTGGCAATGATTCTTATACAATGTATTAGCGGCCATTTCACGCAAAACGATGTGTGATATCTTCGTTACCCCATCATGAAAATGAGCGTCCATGGAGCATCACCAATTTTCAATCCTTTGAGTCAGGAAATTAAAAGGTGATCTGATTGTGCTTAGGCATAATGAATGTAATGGCAGCGTTGATAGGTAAAATAGAAAGTGAGACGGTCATTGCCTCTTTCTGAAAATGAGCATCAATGGAGGGTCAATGATTTCTGGCGTTACATCTTGGGTTATCTAAGTGGTGATTGGTTGCAGACATCTATTAACAAGGTATTAGTGGCCTTTAGTGGCAAAAACATCAGCGACACGCTCCCTGCCCCATCCTGAAAATGAGCCTCAAGGGAGCCTCAATGATTTTTGGTCTTGCATCTATGGTCATATCAGTGTCACTTTGTAACAATAATGCATATACAAAGTAGTGGAGGCCTTTTCAACCAAAACAGTGCACGATATCTTGGTTACCCCATCTTGATCATGAATGTCAATGGAGCGTCAACATTTTTTGGTGTGATATATTGGGTGATCGAGGCATTGCACTGATATTTGAGCTCTTAACTGAACTACAGACTGCCTTAGTACTCCGAAATCCGACTCACAAAACGAAAAACATCAATATCATAATAATTGATACTGCAACCTGCAACGCATTGAAACAGTGATTACTGGATATTGAATGAGTGATTTCGATTGAATACCGTTATCAAACTGCAAAAGCAAGCGCATTATCTCAATCTACAGACGGATCCGCTGGACAACCTGCTGACAACGCGCCCAATTCAGACGGGTTGGGAGATTTCCATCAAACTGTACCCGAATACACATTGTGGGTCTATCGAGGGCCTGGTCCATCATTCGTGGGACGTTTCGATTCGGTCCCGAACCCAGTCCTGAAACAACGGTCCTGAACAGTTGCTAACATCATCTGCAACATCCACCCTGAGAAAGAGTAGCAATCGGAATCAGGCACGAGGAATACAAAATCAGAATGAGATTGAGAATGCTGATGGTGGTGGGCAAGGGCAGAGGCCTTTCAACGAACAAATACCCCAACTTGAGCAAGAGCACAAGCGACGATGGAATTGTTGTTGATCTCAAAGGAGCGGCGAGAAGAAGATCGGGCTCATATCCATTTACGAACAGAGAGCAAGGGAGACAGAATAGAGACCAGTGAGGAGACTGAACTGGTAGAAAACCATTATGCAGGGGGGTGGTGGCATAGTGCTCATGGGAGACTTTAACACCCAGAGCCAACAATGCGACCCGTGGTGCTTAGAAAGGAGGGAAGCCGCATACTGGCAAGAAATTATCAACAATCATGGGCTGGTAATTGTAAATGACAACTGGCCCACTGACAACTGGACAGGGATCGAAAGTGAGGCCGATTCCATCATCGTCCTGACCTTGGCTAACCAACAGTTGGCAAAATGGACGATTCTGGAGGGGAGTCATGCCATGGGGTCAGATCACATGTCCATAGAATGGCAGGTGGATAAGCAGAAGCAGGAGGACGCAGGAGCCACACAAGTCGTAAGGTTGAACCTAGCAGCCATTTCACAGGGAAACACAGAGCGGGCTGAGACACTCTGGAAAGAGCGAGCAAAGTGAAGGGCATACTTGGGAGTAAAGAGCACAGGTGACGATGTCGAGAGTAAAGCCAAGTGGTGTCAGGAAACACTGCGCAAGGAACCCGACACAACTGCGAAGAAGATAAGCATATTCACTCAGTCCAAGAGATGGTTGAATAGCGAGATTAAGGAGAAGAGGAGGCAACTTGGAAGAGAAAAGTGAAGAATGCTCAGATCTGCCGAGACAGCCCAGGCCAAAGTTGAGTTGCAGAAGTCATTCCGGAGAGCAGAAGAGAAGATGTGGAATGTCTATGTCAAGAACCAAATGAGAGAAGCAGTCCGGACAGCAGTGAAGTTTGCGAACCCGCAGGCAGGAGCGGCCATGGAGCCCCTGACTGACCGTGATGGGCAGCAGGCAAACAACCTCACCGAGAAAGAAGAAATGCTGAAATGTGAGTCTTTTCCCCCAAATGGGCACGGCCAGTACATCGAACTACCTCCAGCCGGGCAGTCATACCAGTGTGTCACTGTACAAACAGTCGAATGAGCCCTATTCTTGCGGTCAGTCAGGAGAGCCCCAGGCCCTGCCAAGCTGTCTTTGGAGCCATACGCCTACTCTGAGGAAGGGAGAAAGAAAGGATCGTGGAACTTGCGAAGGGGGTTGTCCACAGAGGCCGAGACCAAAGCATGTGGAAGTGGGCTAGCAGGGGCGTAATCCACAAGCCACGAAAGGAGGCCTACATGCAACTCAATGCGTATCACTCGAGTTCTATACCAAGCTGAATGGGGAAAGTTTCGAATAAGTGGTTACCGAGCTACTGGCTCACATGGCTGAGAGAAGAAGACTGCACAGCCATAGCCAGTATGGAAGCAAAAGATGGTGGTCAGCAATCGACCCGGCGGCAATCAGGGTAGACAGAGCACACACCACCTGGAGAGTGGGCCACATAGCTGGTGTACTCCAGATGGACAGCAAGGGAGCTTTCCTGAGGGTCGGGAGGGGGAGACTGATCCACACAGTGCGATGCAAGGGGATGGCCAGAGACTTCATATGATGGACAGTGAGTTTTCTGACAGATTGTAGAGCCAAAATGGTCAGCTAAGGTAAAGCTATGGTGAGACACCCGGTGAAAGTAGGTCTTCCACACCGTTCACCGGTGTCTCCCATCCTCTTCGCACTTCACACCTCATCCCTCATGGAATTGGTTGAGCTGAGGGTCTCTAGAGTCGAAGGTCTGTCCTCCGTGGACTGCATCAGATAGACGGCGACTGGATGCAATGTAAACCAACTTGTCAGAGTACTCAATGCTTGTACCAGATGGAGCATCGACTCAGCGGACAGGTGGGAGATGGAGTTTGACACCGCGAAAGCTGCAGCGACACTCTTCACCTACAGACGAGGTCACCAGTAGCACCTCCATCCGAAGCTAACGGTGAAGGTCAGGATTCGGAATGGCTTTGTCAGGTTTGTCAAGGAACCGACCAGGCAGGTGGGGATCGGGATGGACACCCAACTGATGTTCAAGACGGATCACAGTCGATGCAAGAAGATAGCGAGGGCGGCAGAAGCAGTATTCCGCACTATCACAGGAAGGTAAGGAGTTGTAGCAGCATGTGTGAGAGTAGTACAGATAGCTGGTGTCCAGGCGGTCAAGGTATATGCAAGCGAGATTCAGCGCTATCCGAAGGCAGGCAGCCGGCAAGACGACCTGCATATTCTCCTGAATGGCCAAGCCTGGTTGACACTGGGCAAGCTGCCAACTACTGTGAGATTCACAGTAATGAGGGACTCATGGCTCACACCTCCGCCAGTGGCCCTTGACACCAGACAACAACAGTTCATGGTGAGGCTAGCCATCACATGCGAAGGCTCCATATCGAAACAGCTTCCACACCACCCCACACCTGGTGCACCAGTCAGCAGAGTTGCCATGATAGAGTACACCTGCAGCAGGAGAGCAGAGATGATATGCTGCCAGACCCGGCGAGGAGCCAGCAGTTGTGACAACCATACTGAATGCCGACACCATGGCGAAGAGATCCACCGGGCAATGGGCGAGAGAACCGGAAGGCATGGGGGGATCTGGCACCTGGACATGGTGGATGGACGGATCTTGTATGAACAATGGAAGAGTAGGAGCCACAGCGGTGTGTTTAAATGCAGACGGCGGGACGGTCATTTGCAGCTACCTCAGTACAGGACAAATCAAGGTGTTTGACTCTGACCTCTGGGCAATAGGAGTCTCAACAGTAGCAGTTTCTAGTGATTCGCAGGCAGCTATCAGATGGACGGCGCACCTGGACCCAGGCCCGGGGCAGACACCAGCAAGAGCAATCAATGAGCGTCCCAGGGCCCTCTGCACCCACGGCATTGAAGCCCAAATCCACTGTGTCCTGGGACACTTTGGCATTCACGGATACAATCTGGCTGACCCTAACCCACATTAGGCACAAGATGACCGAAGCTACACAGGACGCAAGCGAATATACATCTCAGCCTCGAATGGTGCTAGTTGGATCATCCGAAGGATAATTGCGGCAAAGGCAGAGTGGCAGGCCGTCAAGTGCTCTGAATACTACGGCCATCGACTGATGGGCAAAGCTGGGAGCAAGAGATCCATCCCAATGCCTCGAATGAGATCACTGGCAGCAAAGTATTACAAGTTGAAGAGTGGACATGCACCGACTGGAGCGTACCTATAGCAGTTTCGACACCAAGAGGACGACAAATGCTGGTGCTGCAGAAGTGGAACAATACAGACCTGGCAGCATCTCTTGCGCTACTGCAGCCAGTGGAAAGACCAGCAGCAAGTGCTCTGGAAGGCTGAGTGAAAGGCCACTGGATGGAAAGCGAGCTGATGCTGGCGTGTGGAAATTTCTGACCATTTCTCCAAGGAAAAATGCGATCAAGCGGTGAGGGACGTCCTCGCAGCTACTGACATCAGGAAATTGCTGCCTAATGTCGCCGAGGAGTGCGCGAAGGTGGAGTGCGGGCAGGAATCAAGGTGTTTGGACCGGGGGCGGTCTCTCTCAGTTTTCATCAAGATCTTTGTTCATTCCAATTGTGTGCACTTGACAAATTTTCCTTGGCCCAAGGGTATGGTGGGTTGGAGGTGAGAGCTCTACCATCTCGCTGGCTTGCCTGTAGGTGGAGAAGTTGTTTTAGGCGCTGTCATACTCTAACTAGAATGAACAAAGTTGAAATAAAACAAAAACAAAACAAAACAGAGAGCTTTTGGCAAACCACATTTCCACAAGTTGGTGTATTTTGAGGAGATGGGTGTGGGATTTGGATATGCCATAAGTGCTGGCAGCAGACACAATGGGTTTTGGCTCAATGTTCACCTCCATTGCAGCAGATATGATGTGCAAATTGCTGACTGAGAAGGTTGTTGTAGGGTTTGTGTAGTCAACTGTGTGGGGGAATTTCCTGAAAGCATGGGTGAATTTGGCTCAGAACGACTATCCAAGGATTATTGGCTAACAATTAGAGAGATTTGGATTGTAGAAACTGAATTCAGTATCCCACAGCCTTTCACAGATACAGGTGACTTCACCTTGGTGGCATGCAGCACTTACCTCAACCCTTGAATAGTATTAGCAACAGTTCTGGACCGTCCCGTCAGGTCCGGGTCCCGGTCCAAACCGAACTGTCACCAATTTGGCGATCCGGGCTGCCAATTCACCCCAACCATCAACTCGCGTACTGTTCGATGGAAATCTCCCAACCTGTCTGAATTGGGCGGGATGTCCGCGGGTTGCCCGGCAGGAACATCTATAGATTGTATAAGGCTCTTGATTTTGCAGTTTGATAATAGTGGCTCTTCAAAATTGTGTATTTAACAGCCAATAATTTGCTTTTGCATGTTTGGCATTTTGCGATATCAATTATTTTGGAATTAGTGTTTTTCCTTTGATATATTGTATTTTTGTTTATCAAGGTGGTCAATAGTTGTTTTATGTGCTCGATTATCCGCGCGATGCCTTGATTACCAAATATGCAAGACCAAAAATTGTTGACATTCCATTGACACTCATTTTCAGGATGTGGCATGGAGTGTGTTGCTGCTGTTTTTGCCCCTAAAGCCTGCCAATATCTCATTAATGGATGTCAGCAACCAATCAGAACTGAGATTACCCAAGATGCAAAGCTAGAAATTGTTGACACTTTGTTGACACTCATTCTCACAATGGGGCAGTGACCGTGTTGCTGTCTCTGTTGGCTATAACTGCTGCCAATGCGTTGGTTATGCCTGACAGGAACCAAATCACTATGCCATGACCATACTTACAAGACCATAAATCGTTGACGCTCTGTTGACGCACTGTTGACACTCATTCCCACAATTGGGCAGTGACCATGTTGCTGTCTCTTTTGCCTATGAAAGCTGCCAATATGTCGGTTTTGGCTAATGCCGACCAAATCACTATTCAATTACCATACTTACAGAACCAAAAATCATTGACACTCCATTGACGCTCATTCTCAGTATGGGGCAGTGAGCATGATGCAATTTCATTTGGCTATAAATGCTGGCAATATGTCGGTTGTGCCTAACAGCAACCAAATCACTATTCAATTACCATACTTACAACAACAAAAATCTTTGATGCTCCGTTGAAGCTCCTTCTCAGAATGGGGCTGTCACCGTATTGCAAACCTGTTTGCCTATAAACTCTGCCAATACATCGGTTATGCCTAACAGCGACCAAAATCACTTTTCAATTGCCATACTTACAGGACCAAAAATCATTGACACTCTGTTGACGAGCATTTTAATGTATTGTCCATTCCACATCTGCTGCCATCGATGATGATTTTGATAATGTTTTCAACTAATGAGTCGTCTTTCTACCAGATCGAGACTCGGCGATGTGGCAAAAGCTGATCCCAGTAATATTCTTGCACTGTTTGCTCTCATACAGTCAAAATTAAACTATCTTGTTAAATAAGTCATTGCGCCTGCTATACAACTGTTTATGAACGGATATGTACAAGCGACTGGTCATGATTCAGCTGGAATATATCTGTGAATGAAACTCTCGGTCAAGCTACATACAGTAGCTGGTGAAACATATTGACACATTCTCTGCTACATGTTCTGATTTCCCTTGTTCCTCCTCGTTTCCAATGTAGTGACCATCACCAATATCGTTTCGACTAGCCTGTTTGACCTTCGTGTTGACCACATCAATCCGGGAACGTTTGGTGTGGCATGCCCATCCCGCTGCTCCAGGCTTTCTGGACCATGGATGCCATTGTGTCACTCTATGGCAGATTGAACGTCTGCCGCACAGTCGTCTGCGCTGTCGTTTCGATTATCCAAGGCGCCATTCCGGTTTAGCCAATGTTCCGTGTCCGAAAAGCTTTCAAGTGCGCTCTCCTCGTCACTTTCGACTGGATGACGGTTGATTCGACTGATTCCGCGGACATGTAATATTTGAATCCGTCCTCCATGGAGGTCCTTTGCAGACCAAGCTGGTGGCATCGGTGACCTTTCGGACAATTTGAATGCAGCCACACGATCATGTTGAAAGATTGACCAGGATGCTTTGACAATCTCTTCCGTATCCAAAATGTATCCTACCGCTGTCATCGGCTGGTTTTCAGCGCAAGATTGCTTCTGATTAGCACGTTGGTTGTGGTTGCCCTGCCACATCTCCATAACGTCGTGGAACTTGGCCATTCTGTGCAATGTTCATTTCTCTGCCTCACTCTTCATTTCCGGGTGGTTTCCTGTGTTCACTGTATCCAATGGAGGGTCATCGATCACCACTATCCCGGAATTGGCTCAAGCAAACGACGTTACAATGACTTTTCTTGCGAACGGTCTCGCAAGTAGGTTTTGACTAACACCAGCCGATAACATCTTGCCCATGGGAACATCTGGCCTCAACTCTGAAACCATGTGGTATGATAAAGAAAATGTCTCCAGCCGCGTTACAGAGATCGTCACACTTTCAGTGCGTTTCCTCCCATTATCGCCACCAGTCGGTGATATCCGGTAGTCAACATGTACTGCTAATCTCCCTCGGGTCGGAGTGGTAATCATTGAGATTTGGATGAACATGCCCCCAGTTGTTAGTTGATTCAGGCAGTGAGTTGAAATAGAGCCTGCCAGCTGTCGATAAGATTGCACTGTAATCGCTTCTTCCAGGTGTTGTTTCAGCCACATTGTTAGGTGTTAAATATTCTTCATCATCGCAGGACAAATCATATGGATCAAAGGAAGATTGACCGGACCCAGAAGCCGTTGCAGAGGGGAAGACATTGTTGCTCGGTACGTTTGAGTGTTTAATGACCGTCACACGGCTATGTTTGGCGTAGAATTCACTCTCCACATACATCATAAATGCCTCTTGGTATTGGTAGGTATATGAAGTGTCGTCCTCAGGATTAATATCAATTCCCTTGTCCTGCTTCCTAAACAATTGCAACTTGCAGAAAGGATCAAGGATATATGCTGAAATAAGAAGCATACCTGTCATTGGAGTCACTTCAGCATACTATTTGCTTTGGTTCTGTTGCGCTAACTTTACGGCAAAGTACAAGTCTTCCTTTCACGGAGTCTTCTTCTTAGCCACAGCTCGCATAACCCCATCTCTATGATCGAACATGTCATTTTAGACACTGAGAACGTGATGCAATGTGACTGTACGCCTCATTGACATCCAGAAGGTCCAGTAACCGAATCGGCTTAAAATTTCCATTATGTACTTTACCATGGTGCATTCATCCTGTGTTGTGAAGAGTGGCCGATAATCACTGTATATTGGATTCTGGAGACACTCACGAGTGAATGCTGGTAATTGGTAGGCTCGCTCAAGGAACTCCAATGGCAAATTCAAATGTATCTTCACATCCATCATAAGTTGTACTGTGATGCAGACTTCAGCTTTTTGACAGTTAATGAACTCATTTCGACGACCAGGTATTAGTGTAATCAACACTGCAAGCATTGTCTGCTATATGAAGGTTAGTTTAAGGACTTTGAAAATATCTCGAAATATGTACTATCTCAATTATCTTTGCTAACCCTGGTCTCATGGCCAACACCTTGTTGATTCTAGCATTGCCTTCTCTTCGAAGTCTTTGACTCCTCCCAATGTCTATGCTTTCATTCTTTCCAAATTGCTGATCTCGCTCATGGGCTTCCCATGACTTGGTGCGGCCTTTGACACCCAGACTGTTCATCAATGTACCTTAAGCCAGCTGTATCACGTGCACCATGCATGGTATGGGGTCCCTCAATGTGGGCAACTGAATTCCGGAGGCCTCAAGGGTTGATTGCAGCTCACGAGTCATCGAGTAATTTGGGAAAGCATCATCAGTCGTAATTCGAAGCACACAGCCGTCGGTCAGCTCAAAACACTCATGAACTTTCTTCCAATGTATGTCTGGCCTTGCTCCAGTATGTTGGCCCTTGACCTAACATCCCAAATTAGCATTCAAAAAAGGAAATCAATAGGCGATCAACCTCATCAAAAGCAAGTTGTACTTCTCGCATTGCCCAATTTCAATCCATATAGTAACCAAAGACCGACGGTATGGCTAAATTGTGTGTTGATGTCCACCCGTCGACCGCTAAACTAACCTCATTCTGTGACGGCAATTACCTCATAATTCCATCTGCGGTCAATGAGTAGTCTGTCCGGCAAATGATGCTAAGGGTGGTGGCCAACAAGAGTAATAGGTCACGTTGTAATGCTTCCTAAGACCATAGTAGCTCTAGATTTGATATAGCGTTCCATGGAATATCAACCGAAACAAATCCCAACAGGAGATAGTGATTCCAGGTGTCTTGGTGAATTTCGGATGTGTCATAGTACTTCGCTGCCAGGTTGCAGCGTTCTCTTCATCAATTTTGTCAATATGGATCAAACCTGAATGTCCAATATGAATTTCCTTTGCTAACTTACTATTGTAATTCCTTGACTTCCTTGTCTCCTCAGGTTGGCCAAAGCTGTGCCATCATCCATTGAACTAGTCAATTCAGTGACTTCCGACTCTGTGAATTCGTTTAACTTTGCGATGTAGGCATTTGCTAGCAAGTGGTTCCGCATTCAGCTGGTCCCATGCTGTAATGGATGGCAAAGAACTTGATGATAAACAACACATATAATGCCAGGGCTGCAGCTATCCTCAATTCCGCAGTGCAAATAAAATCACCACCAAGGAGCATGTCTAGAATTATTCCAAGGAATAGGATGTTTAGAGCCTACATTCATTGAAGACCACCAAGCATCGGAGATGATTGGCACAGTAAGGTCGCTCAAATCCTGCATAAACACACATTCATCTCTGTAAGAGATCATAACCTCGCACAGTGAGGTATTTAACGATTTTGGATCCTACATCGCGGTAGGATTGTGATAGCTGTGTGATCTGACTCGGGAGACTGCCAAATGTTATGTTCTAAGATACTAGACTGCAGGTTCTGATATATTGACTATAGAGCTACAAGCAAAAAAAGTCCGATCTGTGAGACATTGAATGCATGATGGTGAAGTTGTATACAACGACATATTGACAAGACTGACCACGTAAAACTCAATTCAGCAATAATGTAATGCAGTTCATCGCTGGGTGGATTGATGAGTTCCCTAAATGATTGTTGACGCTCTGTGGGCACTGAATTGTAGGAGGCGGACGCGACATTGTCACTAGTATTTTAGCCCATAAAAGCAGCCGATATGTTGATTATGGGATAACAACTTTCCATAGCCCTTGGATTATCCAAGATGCAAGGACAAAAATAGTTGACTTTCCATTGACGCTTATTTTTAGGAGGCAGTAGTGATAGCTTCACCAGAATTTGTGCCCTTAGTGGTGGCCGATGCATTGATTATGGGTTAACAAAGATGCTCAGCGCATTGAGTGTCTATGATGGATGACCAAACATTGTTGATGCTCCGTTGACACTCATTTTCAGCAGGTGATAGCGATATTGTCACTAGCGATTCTGCCAATACAGGCGGCCGATACATTGAGTATGGATTGACCCCCATGCACAGCGCTTTGAGTATCCATGATGCAAGACCAAAAATGGTTGAAGTTCCGGGGACACTCATCTTTTGGAGGTGGTAGCGATATCGTCACTACCATTATTGCCCATACAGGCAGCCAATATGTTGATTATGGGATAACGCCGTTCCATAGCCTTTGGGGTATTGAAGATGCAACACCAAAAATTGTTGACATTCCGTTGACGCTCATTGTTAGGATGTGCTAGCGATATAGTCCCTAACATTTTTGCCCATAAAGGGGGCCGACAGATTGATTACCAGTTATAGCAAATGCACAGCGCGTTGAGTGTCCATGATGCAAGACCAAGAATCTTTGACGCTCCGTTGACGCACATCTTTAGGAGGTGGTAGTGATATCATCGGTTGGATTTTGCCCATAGAGGCGGCCGATACTATGATCATTGGTTGATGAGATTGCATTGCCCTTTGATTATCCAAGATGGAAGACCAAAAATTGTTCATGCTCTTTGGATATTCATTTTTAGGAGATAGTAGCAATGTTGTGGCTACCATGTTTGGCCTTGAAGGAGGCCAATACTTTGATTATGTGTCACAGCAACCAAGTCTTTTTTTGATTATCAGACTCACTAGGCCAAGAATTGTTGATGCATCAATGACGCTTGTTTCCAGGATGGGTCAACGAGTGTGTCACTATCATTTTTACCTTTAAAAACCACCGATACAATCACTGTGGGAAGATGTGACTATGCAGCCGTTTGTTCAACGAAAATGTCAGACCAAAAATAGTTGACGCTCTGTTGACGCTCAACTTAATGACATACTAACAGTCAGTGGATGCTCCACAATTGCATGCAACAATGCATCCAGTCATTATTGGCAGCCAATGAATCATTTTCATGTATAAACATTTGCATCCAAAACCTTCGAAGCCTCTCCATTTCTGATCCACCACTTGACATGCAGTCTGAGTGATACATGATGTTGGTCTATCACATTCCAGCAGTGTTGGCAGGCAATTAAGCGCATGTAGATCTGTACCCTGGTTTTTGATATATTTAGCCCAACTTCCTCACCTTTCCTCATAAAGCTTATTCTCTGCGGTTTGCATAACCTACCATAAGGAAATTTCAAAACCTCAACCATGTGCACCTGGTCTGTGGAGGGAGTTATGTGGTTAGATGCATGATTGAATACAGCATGACGGAGTTCATTCATCCGGGTTCATGTTGCGCTTTCACCGCACCATCTATGATTCATATGACATCACTGACTGAAATGCTCATAGTGAGTTTTGTCTCTAATGTTGTTTTAATAGTCTGAGTTAACAGTAACTGGCAGAACGATATCACATTCATTGGTCGTCAGTCAATGCGACTTGATTTCTGCAACATTGGTGTGGCTGATCCGATCCTTGCACATGCACAGATGAATTATCATGTCTCACAATTTCGTCACTTAATCAAGTAGAAGCTGACACGAAGAAAAATGGGTAAATGTATTACGTTTCGAAGTGACACATCATCGCAGGTGTCAATTTGCCAGTTCATTCCTCTGGCGAGTTAGCAGCCGTCCCTATGTCCTCGTGTGAATCCCATTTCTATATGGTAATCAGCTTGGGACTCTATATGCGTTGGTAAATGCTGACTGGTTCAACAAGCTATGATATCGGAATCATTGACAAATTGGGCACTGGGGCAGGCTAGATGGACGGGATGCGCTCCTGTGGCTGTGGTTTCCGCGGTCGTAGCCTCATATGACTACTCCCAGGTCGAGAAGTCACTTGCGGCATTCACGATATTCCTGGGACGCGATCAAGAGACTCCATAAGCTGACCAGATGTCGTCGGTGCAGAACAGGTTGCATCATCTTCCGTTGGAGGTTGAACGACTGCTAGAACCATCAATTCTGTCGTCCCATACTTCATATCTCTCTCATGGCAGTAGTCGACTGCATCTCAGCATCCTGGTTGTGTCAATTTGTCAAGTTTCATCTGCTTTTGCCAAAAACGCCCCATGCGATGCTGTACCATTTTAGGGATTGTGCCCATGACCAAGCCAGGTTCGTCATCTCCGCTAAGTTTGCCCAGCGCAAGAGCTTCAGCATCATCATCCTCATCCTGCCCATCCTCCACATCATCGGAACTTGCAAGATCGCTCAGACTATATCCAATGGCGTTCATCATCTCGTCAAATGTTGTGTCAGGGTATGTGGTTGTCAATCCCGCCTTTTCAGCATTTCTCATATCTTCTTGCTCCTGTTTAATTGCTATCTCTGCGTCTTCACCTCGCACTGGAGCCACAGCGGTCTTTCTGTCCACAAGATCATTGATCCATTTCTCTTTCTCTTCGTTGGTTGAAGAGTGTTTTTCTCGTTCTCTCCCTGCCGCCAGCATCGTGTTGGATCGCAAGATGCGCAACCATCCGAGAGTTGGGACCCTGTCAGCATCCAAGCCGCTCTTGCCTCCATTCGGTTTATCACGTTGTCATGTGCAGCACTCTGTTAATTGCCCGTATTTGCCTGCCGGTAGTGGTGAGAGGTTCTTTTTTTGGAGCATTGACCATTTCATTTTGGGTCGACTTTGTTGATGGGCGAGATGTTGGATGATGCAGGACATAGACCAGATGGAATCAAGCTGCGTCGTTTATGTCGAGGTTGGTATGCTTGATCGACTTGAACAAAGCCAAATCTGTGTTTTGACAGTCAGTAAATTGGGAATAGCAATGCTAACCGAGCATCATTTGCTTGATGTATAACCTCTGATTCAGGTAAGATCCTGTGGATTTCGTGGGACAAATTTCAGCCGACATCCTTTCCGTTGAGGAATGTACTGTGTATATCTCACAAACACGAGACTTTGGTGGTTGTACAACATGAGATATCTCTGTAAACAGACAGACAACTTTGGACTGACTTTGTGCAAATCGCACAACAGTCGGAAACCTGTTCAACCTGCAGCCATATGCAGCAGGATTCATCTTGTGCAGAATGTGCAAGTTGGCTGTTACACATTCCATTTTGACTGGAAGATAACTATATATTCCTCCGGACTTCCCACATCTTTTCGTTACCATCTTGCTCTGGACTTCCCACTTCTTTTTGTTATCATCATCTCTTCACTTTCACTGCAGCAAATCATGGCTCAACAACACCTCAGCACGGTGAGAGTGGAACAGAATCGAGCAGAACAACTGGCGCTTCATCCAATACACCACTCGGTTAGACCCAACTACTACGCAGACACCACTCAGTTCATCGCAATGCTGCAAATGCACCCACCGAAAATGTGACCCTGGACCCACAGTTACAAATTGTGTGTAGAACCAGAAGCAGCAAGAATCACAAGCAGCGTGTGATTGGATGTGAGTATACTCGTATCGAGGTAGAATGTCGTCAACAAATGATATAGCCTACAGCAGATGTACGTAGAGAGCTGTGTGACCAATTGATAGCCGCCCAGAATGGGAAACCTCCATGGTCTACCAAGGCATTTCTCTGGTCAGTCTGCGAAATCGAATGTCATGATGTTGTCAGCTCTAGGATCATGACGGAAGAATTCAGGGATAAGAATCCTCCACAGTGGGGCTGACAGGCTTTAACCAGCTTGGAGGATGCTACGGAAGCATATATGGTAGAGGTAATAGCCGAATCTGATATGTAGATGCAGTGACCAATTTCTTCTAGGTTGTCAACATGTCTGCAACTATGGCAAGGCAAGGAGGTCGGGTACAGCTGGAGCAGTTTGATATGCGCCTGGCCTTGAATATGGCCAGAATGGTCAAAGGAGGGTTTTTGCACGCCGCAATAGAAGAAATGGAATTCCCAATGAAAACACCATGAGCCTAAGTCTGAGAAGAGAAGAAGCGGGGAGTTGAGGTTCCTGGGGATGAAAATGTGAACCCTGTGATGGAAATACAACTGGCCATGCTTCAGGAGAATCAAACGGATGGCTGCCTTCTATGCCAAAATGGCACAGGATAGGATCCCCAGACATTCTGGAGGCACCAAAGCACGGGTGCACCTCCACCAGCCTGACTCAGACAGCCAACACCAGAACCGACACCACATCTGCCCGGAATGCCACTCACTACACCTGGGGACAATGAGGGAGCTGACATATCAGGAATCGATGGTGTGCCACCCGGATATGTGTATATACATAGTACGCTTTCCAGAGCTCAATGTTTTAATCTTGATGCATATGCGAAGGATAGCAAGTGTGATATTGGTTTCAATCGAAATTAGCTGACTTATGATGGAACATCCACTGTTTAGTACACTGTCTGCCGCATGGTAATGCACCTGACATCCATTTTGCAGATGACAGCAGCCAATTGAGTGAACCTGACAGTGAAGATGAGCATTGATACAATGGAACTGGATTTTTGAGTGTATTGATATCTACAATTAGCAGATACATTTAAGTAAATTTTAAAGGATATATTTATATGTATTATTAAAGAACAATGTAGTGAAGGAGAAGGTACATGAAGACAGTACAAAGACTGCCAAAACACCATTAATGATATATTAGGACAAATTAAATGATAACAGATCTTGGATACGCCTATGGCAAAATGAGTGTCAACAGAGCGTGAACAATGATTGGGCGTGCATCGCTTGAAATCTGGGTGGCGATCGATTGTGGCTATTGAAAAATCCAGAATCGACTAGTTCTATTGGCAAAAGAGTGAGACACACACACCCTGCCCCATTTTGAACTTGAGCGTCAACAGAAGGACAACGATTTTTGGTCCTGTTTGTCAGGTAATTCCCAAGCGATTTGTTGGTTCCTAAACATAATCAAAGTATTGGCTGCCTTTATAGGGAGAAAAGCTCGCGACACGCTCAGTGCCCCAGCATGAGAATGGGGGTCAATGGAGTGTTGACAAGTTATTACTGTTCATCCTGGGTGATCAAAGTGCGATGCGTTGGTCATTGTCTATATACGATGTTATAACAGTATTTCTAGACTACAACAGTCATTAACTCTTAGTTGCATCATTGTAAAAGAAATAAGTTGTTACTGACTGGGAGGCTGTCGTGGAAATGTCGCTTGCTTATCTGCCTAGTGAGGCTGCCAATTCCTCCTTAATAGAGGTCTGCAATCATACGCCACTTGGATTACCCAAGATGCGAGACTTTCAATCATTGACACCCAGTTGATGTTCATTTTCAGGATGGGGCTGGGAGCGTGTCGCTTCCTGTTTTGCCTATAAAGGAGGCCAATACCTCAGTTATGACTATCTGCAACCTATGGCCACTCAGATCACCCATGCTGCAAGACCGAAAATCGTTGACACTCTGTTGACACTCATTTCCAGGATGTGGCAGGGAGCGTGTCTCCCCATTGATAGATTACAAAGGCAACCGGTACATCCACAAGGAACAACGACATACCGTCGTCAATATTTCACGATCAACAGTAGGCTATTTGAATGCGACCATAAATAGATCCACCGGAAATTCAGAACTGCAGATTGGACCCGGCGGGTCAAGCTAAACCTGGAGTAACCAGCAGGATAATGGGTACTGGACCAGGTGTGTACCAGCAGGAGGCAGCGGGTGAGGTTTTTGGCCAGGTCTCGAACCGAACTGTACTGTTTCACTGGTCCAATCTCAGACCGCTGGCATGTTAACCGGACCCGTTGTTAACACCACCCATGAACCAATCCAAGCGGACACAATACCTAGAGAGGCCGAAAAATTCGAACAGGTTATCAACAGGATAACATCGGACTGATATCAATTCGGTGATCTAGTTGGATGGAGAAGAATCAAATGTCACCCACCAGGATCTGAATACCAGCACTGCCAAGCCAGTAAACCGATGCAATATCGTCCTTGTTTCATATGATATCTTAGCATCCAGAGGAAAACTATCAGGCAACTGACAACTCTCATACTGTTCATGGAGTTCGGGGATATTTGATGCTTCAAGTTGGTACAAGAATAAAACCAATGAGAGCCGGCAAATTGCAATGAATATGAGAATTGGATTCACTCTTCAAGTCACAGCCATGTCAGGATTACATTCACTTTTTTATTGGTGTTAGCAGACAGTGTGGTGTATATCAGATGCACTTGAAGATCCAGAGAAATAAACTGAGATGGCAAAGGATGGTGCAGAGGCACTGTATTTTGCAGTCAAGAGTTTGATTTATGCTATTCAGACTGCAGAATTGGAAGGTCAACAGAATGCAGCACAACGGATAGTACGAAGTTTAAAGCCTTAGACACTCAAGTCATAGTCAGGATTGAAACCTGTGAATTGATTACAACTCTTTTGGATACCAAAGTGGACTGCACATCGAATTCATCTCAAATAGACTGGGGAAGAGCCGGCAAAACTGAAAATACTTGTGGAAAGATACAGTTCATAAGGTGCTGCAGGAGCTTGGAGGGTTCATAGATGGTGGCCACCATGACTTTCATTAGTATCATGAGGAATTGAGGATCCCAACAACCACTCTGGGCAATTGTACAATGATTGGCCACTCAATATAAGGGTGAATTCTCCGATTATTCAACACATGAGAGAGACATTTCTCTGAATGCTTGTCAAAGAAATGCTGTTGTATCCCAAATTGAAACATGATACAGTAACAGTTAGTGAACTCTATCATGATCAAGATAGAATGGATATTGTGATCCACAGTGCACCTCCTCCACATGAGGTAGTGCTCTTTGGTGCTCTGCATGAGAAGGTTTGACTTTGAAAGTGGTGAGAGACTAAGTATTTTGCAGAATATGTGAATATATTTCACATGTATGCAGAAATGTGTCATGATGACCTTGCAGAAATGTAGCATCAAATCCAAGCTTCATGCGAAATGTGTGTATTCCTAACTATGCTCACAGTTTGTGGGCCGGGTCACACTATGACAGCTGCAAAGCCTGGGGTAGTAATAGAGTAGTTCAGGGTATTGGAAGAGCAGCACCAGGTATTTGAATGAAGTGGCTGACTAGAGACAAACAGAATTCCAAATGAATGGTTACTGGATCCGGCTGCTGCCGGCTATGATAACTGTGTGGGTCATCACCATCAACACTCTGGAGTGAAGTGAGAGTGCTGCACAGTTTGACAAGTGGACCAAACATCATGACGTTCATGATTAGCTTGATTTGCCAGGGTCATACGGATCATAACAAGCTGCAGACAGAGAATCCGGATCCGTACCAGTCAGATAAGCAATTATCTTAAACAATGAGAACAGTGAAATTAACATATTCCTCCTTACACATTTAACCAACCTAATCTTCTCAACTGATACAAATGGTCAAAAAATTATATTTGTAAGGCACAATCTACGATATCATGAATAATTTCTCTATGTCATTTTGAAGTGAATTGAAGTTTTGATGTTTGCATTGTGGTATCATAAATCAGTATTGGTTAGAGTGGGATGTGTTTGGCTTTCTTCATTATTATTAATAACAATTATGTGATAAAGTTAATGAATTAGCACTTCTTTCTCAATGATTCAGGCATGCCAGTTAAAAAGACGGGAGCGGTTGTGATGCTCGTCTATGGACACTGACTAACTGATACAGCTTCTGCTGGTAATGCAGTGTTCTTAAACAGAATGTTAAAAATCCACCAAGCCCATGGTAACAATTTTGATTTCCCAGCTTGCCTCATCACATAGTAGTTGGCTATCATTACATTAGGATAGATTATTCTGTGAAGGGGTTTGAATAATTCATCAATGGTAAAATCAATGGGGACAGGAAACAGTGTTATCAACAATTACAAATTCGAAGGATCGGTTCCGGTTCCGGGTTGGAACAGAACTGGGCACATTGCAAAGAGTTTTACCATATCAAAAAACTGAACAGCTCTTGAACCGTGGTTTTTTTGGCCGGTTCCCCATTGTTGCACACTCAGCACTTTGGCTCCAATTAAGTATTTGAGTTCTGATTGTATCACAATATGATATACGCAAATTGTGCAGATTTGGATGCTCTTTCACCTCCCGTTCTCCAATTTGCGATCCAATCAATATTGGTTGAGTCAAAGCGAAAATCGTCCAATATTGGGCATTATTTCACAGCGACTCAAGAAATATTAATCGGATCGCACAATGTTGAACTGGAGGTGAAAGAGCATCCAAAACTGCACAGTTTACGCATATATCATATTGTGATACAATCAGAACTCAAATATGTAATTGGAGCCCAAGTACTGAGGTCACAAACATGAGGCTCTGCTGGATGCAAAACCAAGGCAAACAACCGTGGTTTCAGGTGCGGTTCGGGCTTGGAACCGCTGGGCGTTGGGAGGTTCCGTTCCTTGGTAGTTCCAGATCTGAACTGGGGACACCCTTCCTGTGCCAACCTGGAACTGTTGCCAACACTAACCAGAACCCGGAGGCCAGTGATGCGTATTGACAACAAATGTCTCATGAAGTATGATTCAACAACTGTCAGGTGCACCAGAAATCCTGGATATATCTTTACTCTCAGTATGACAGCTTGACTGGTGTATACTGTCCAGAGCCATTTGTCGAGAAAGCCAGTCCGTGCGATATTATATACATCTGACAGAATATACGACTGGGCTCTGATATTCGTCGTAAATCTGCAACTTGTGGTGGTATATGACAGAAGTTGAAGTACTACTCAGTTCAGGATCCCAAACAGTCAGATGATGAGATAAGGCTTGGGTATTTATGCGTACTATGCAGCATTCTCTGACAGGTATTTCCTGGCCAACACTTGATCTTGTATCACACATTCAATCGGTAATCCTGTCAAGTATGATCTTTCGGTATTTGTATAAAGCCAACTTTGGGAAGCTTCAATTCTTTAGGGATCTATTATTCTAGCCCAGGCATTCGTCAGAATGACTAATCAGCTGCTGAAGTGCATATCCCAAAGATTGATGAGTACTTTTAATCTTCATTGGCTTTATTCACGAGCATGTTTTCTTCCACTCCAAATCAGTGGAAGCAGCACATACGGATTGTCAACAAAGAAGACACTCCACATATAGGTGCAGTCTCCTCATTCCACATGGCCTCTGCAAACCAATCAATAAATGCTTGTTCCATATGTAAAGGCTTCTACAATTAGACCTTGAATGTTGTGCTGTATGTCCACTGTCCATTGGAGAAAAGTTGACACTGCACAGTAGACAATAAAAGCACTGCACTGGCCACTAAGTGACCTCACTTGACCCGATATTGAATAGGGAGTATGGTTTGACTGACACTATCAAATTGTATGGTGGTTTCCGAAGACCTGGGCACTGTCAAACAAGCTGGAGAGAGAATTTTGAGAGGCAGATTCTACTCTGCCACTTTGAAGACAATTGGGAACTTCTGCTCACCCCATGTAGTGCACATACTTAAGGAGGCCTAAGTACTAAATACTTCTAGTCCAGATTTAACTGGATTCTGACTGCATGTTGGTTTGGGCTGCCAAAACCTGCAGCTGAAAACACATTCTGTGAACTAATTTCCATCAAGAGTATTTAAAGAGAGAGAATCTTGAATGTTCAAGTTAAGAAAAGACAGCTTCATTAAATGCAATTAACTGTTACAGTTATTCAAGCTTACAATTTTAGCCTTTGCTTTAAATGGAGCATAACCATTCAAACCTTGGAGCACCTGAATTCCTTGATACTTTATGCAATTATTCCTCTGCCAAGTGTAACATGATGTATCACAATCCATTCATACCATCATATATATCCCTAAACCCCAATATTTATTTTGTGTCAACTTTGTATAAGTGAGACTTATATTGAATTTGTGATTAAATAGTGTGTGATTTACTAGATAATAGATACAATGTCTGAATGTAAGTGAGTATTCATAAGCCATTTATTAGCAATCTTGGTACTGACAAGTGCTAGAATCAATAAGATTACCCCTGAATCATCATTGTACCTTACCATTCTATCTCTACTCTTGTATCTCTCTTTTGTGTACCTAAATTCTCTCCCTCTATCTCCTGCATAAACTGCAATATTGTAGTGAAGGTATCATGCACACATGGCCCAGATGACTGCAGAAAAGGCAAGTTATGCTTATGATATGATCTTATTGACCACTAACATAGCAGCAGCCTCCTAATACAAGAGAATATTGTGAAAATAAGTGTATCCTTTTGGCGGATGTACAATATACAAAAGCTGATATTTCTCACCAATTGATATGAAACTCTGCATGAACCTGTTCAACTCAACCATCACTCACAAGGTCACAAATCTACTAAGTTCTGTAGATTCTCACTGCTGCAACACTTCTGTGCCATGTGGTCACCTCAAATGCTCAAGCGTTCACTTGTAATTACAATGATTGGTGGAGTCATATTGATGTGCACTCATTCTCATTCAGGTTTTCAGTGCTCCATTTGGTCAGCACTATGAGTTTGTTAATGTAACCAACTATGATAATGTCACAAGTTTTCTTCCTGTGCATCAGGCTCAGGTGCATCTGGTTCAGGTCTATCTGGTTCAGGCGTATCTGGTTCAGGCAGGTCTGGTTGAGGTGGGTCTGGTTCAGGTACATCATGTTCAGGTGCATCTTGTTCAATTCTTTGTGTCTGGGGTTCAACCAATCTACACTCTTTGCTTGCATATAGAGTGTTGTTGATAGGAGTGCTAACATTTGGCATTGAGCATTGGGAATCCATCTATTCCATTGTGGCTGAGATGTTATAAATCACTACGCAAGACTGCTATTGTCGATATCAATATGAACCATGGATGTCATCTCATCTGAATCCTTCCAAGGCTCCCCTCTAATTGCATCCACCTGGACCTTGTTTTACTACTTGCAGCATTCATCCCAGTATTCTATTGCTCCTTATCTTATGTTAAACACTTATACACTATCTCCTACATTCCCCTATAGTCTATCATCATTTCAGATAATCGAACCTATGCCCTGCCACATAAGAAATCAGCATTAACAGAAGAATCTTGAAGCTCACCTTCAGGGCGCTTGCACTTGCATTCAAGGAAACAACCAATCATCATTGAATATCAATGGTTTTATTTCCAGCCCACTGCCAATGTGCATTGTATTACAGATGACAGTGTACCCCACCTGCATGGTTGAAGCAGGATGCTGTTACCAATTAGGAGATCAGGCGTGACAAAAGTGAGGAAACTGGGCAGTACAACGTGTCATCTGAAACCAAAAAACATGACTTGAATTACCAATAAACGGATCTATTTCTAGGTCACAGGTGCCAGCAAAAGTCAGTAAAGAATGCAGAGGTTCTGTTGTATGGTAGCGTGTGCTCGAGTTGACGAGTGTGTGCGGGCGTATGCGGGGGGGTGTAGATTATATCATGTACCGAGAAATGTCGCATTCAGATAGGGTCGATCAATGACTAATGGCAGTAACATCAAAAGATGCAACTTACATCATGGTACTCGGCATAGTGATATCGGTACTCCCAATCAGCTCAATACTCCTCCAGCAAAGCTATCGCGTTCTTTTCAAACAGAAAACAGTAAACCAAGGAGATGATGAGTCAATCAAACATAGCGGATCATCGTGAAAAAAACATGCCCAATCAATTTACTCTCCCATGGCATTCCCGATGCCATTTCCAGTTCCGATCCTGCTTCCATTTCCAAGACCGCTTCTGAGGCCATTCCATGTCCCAATCCCAAGAGCATATCTCAGTGCCGTTCCAATCATCCATGTCACAGCATACTGCTTCAAGACAGGGGGCTTCGGCAGCAGCTTTGTGAAGCCAACGGCCAGCATCTCCGCAGTCGGTACGTAGCTCAAGTAGATCTCTCCATCACTAGCCATATCTGCAGCAAGATAGTACTTGGTTGCAGTGTGTGCAACTGCAGTTCCGCGTTGGATTCTGTTCTTGATGCTCACTATCAGTAATTGTGAATCGAAGAACACGTGAGGGGTAATCGGGATGCCGAGCTCGTTCAAGAGATGCGAGATCAATGTTAGTCTCATGCAGCCTACTCCGAAGGCATAGTATTCGGCATCAGTCATGGACTGGGCAGTCGACTACTGTGTTCTTGATCTCCAGTTCATTTCTCCTCCGAAGGTGATAAGAAGTCCACTTATCAATTTATAGTCATGTGGGCATCCAGCAGAGTCTGAATTGACATAACATCTGTGTGCACCTTCATCTTCTCCACCGAGTGTACTTTCTTCAAGTGCTCCTCCGAAACTGAGCGACCAGTCCCTCGTGCCGTTGATGAACCCAATCACATGCTCGGGAGCTACCATATGCTGGCTCCTTCGGTCGTGATCATACCGGGCGAGAACGCCGATGGGATGTACCATATTGGGGCGAGCGGTAGTCATCACGTACATACGGGTTCCGATGATGGATTGGTATATAGTCGGATCGCAACCTTCTGCGTTGAGCTTCGCCTTGTGTAGAGTTAGCCACGGTTCCGGACCGTCACTTCAGGTCCGGGTCTGGGTAGAACCCAGACGGTTGCCAAATTGGCAGTCTTGGTTGTCAATACACCCACACCATCAATGCGGGGACAGATCGATGCCAATCTTCCAACAGGTCCGAATTAGGTGGGTTGTTAGCAGGTCGCGCTGCTGGTCCATCTGTTGATTCATATAATGCACTTGCTTTTGCAGTTTGATGATAGTATCTTACCAAAATCACGTATTCAGCAGCCAATAATCTGTTTTTGCATGTTTTGCAGATTGCAATATCGATTATTTTTGAATCTGTGTGTTTCCTTTTATATATTGCATTTTTGCTGATAATGGTGGTCAATTGTGCCGATATGAGCTCATTTATCTGGGCAATGACTTGACAACCCAATACACAAGACCACAAATCGTTGACGTGCCATTGACATTCATTTGCATGATTGGGGAAATATCTACGTCATGCACTGTGTCAGTTGAAACGGCCACTATTCCGTCATATATGAATTATCGCCACAAACCGACACTTAGAATCGCCAAGATGCAACCCCAAACATCGTTCACGCTCCATTCACGCACATTTTCAGGATGGGGCAGAGAGTGTGTCCGTATAGTTTTTGCCCCTAAAGGCGGCCAATATGTCATTTAGGGATGTTGGCAACCAATCACCAGTTAGGTTACCACAGATGCAAGATGAAAAATCATTGACACTCACTGGACACTCATTTTCAGGATGGGGTAGGGAGTGTGTTGCGATTGTGTTTGCCTATAAAGGCGGCCACTACCTCATTTATACATATGTGCAATCATTCGCCAGTTAGATCAGCAAGATGCAACACCAAACATTGTTGACTCTCTGTTGACGCTCATTTTCAGGATGGGACAGGGAGTGTGTTGCAATTGTTTTTGCCACAGACGGCAGCCAATACTTCATTTATGGATGTTTTCAACAAATCACCACATTGGATACCCATGATGGAAAGCCAATAATCATCGAGTGTCGGTTGACGCCCATTGCCAGAATACGGCAGTAACTGTGTCGCTGTCTCTTCTACCCATAAAGGCTGCCAATATGTCAGTTATACATAACAGCAACCAAAGCACTTTTCAATTACTGTACTTACAACTCCAATTATCGTTGACGTTCCGTTGACCCCTATTGTAATGCATTGTCCGTTCCATATCGGCTGCCAGTGGTAATTCCGACAATAATGATTTGAACAAATTGTTGCATCTCTGCGTGATCGAGACTCGGCCCTTTGGCAAAGCCGAGCCCAGTAATATTCATTCACTGCTCGCTCTCATTCTATTAAAATTTATACATTTTGCCAAAGTATTCATTTCTCCTGCTATACTTCTGTTTATTAACCAATATTCCCCTGGGACTGCCCAATATTGTCCCATAATATTTCTTTAAACGAAATTCTTGGTCAAACATCAAAAAGAACCTGGTCAAAATACATTGACACATTCTGTCCTACTGTTTCTTGTTCCCCATATTCCTCCTCGTTTCCATTGAACTGACTATCATCAATGCCGTTTCATCATGATTGATTGACTGCCCTGTTGGCCGAATCAACCTGGGAACAGTCTGGGTGGCCCTCGCATCCTGCAGCTCTGGGGTTTGTGAATCATCGACACCATTGTCTAGCTCTATGTCAGATTCAGTTTCCGGCTCCCCATCGTCTTCCGTGTCGTATGAATGATCCTTGTCCCGTTTCCAGTGATGGCAATTTTTGGTGCCCGATATGCTTTCAGGTTCACCGTCTGCCTCACTTCTGGCTGGATGTCCATTGATTCTTCTTCTTCGGCAGACATTCAATACTTGAGTTTGTCCTCCAGGAAGGTGCTTGGCAGACAAAGCTGGTGGCAAGGGTGATCTTTCCAACAATTTAAATGCAGCAGCACCATAATGTTCAAAGTTTGACCAGGACGCCTTGCCTATCTCTTCGGTATCTGAAATGGATCCTACAGGTGTCATTTGTTTGTTTTGAGCGCGAGATTCCTTCTCTGTAGCACATAAGTTTCGGCTGCCCTGCCACATCATCAAAAAGTCATCGACCTTTACGATTCTGTGCAATTTCGTTTACTCCGCCTCTCGCTTCATTTCCAAGTCGCTCACAGTATTCGTTGTCTCGAATGTGTGGTCATTGCCTGCCAATGTCCCAGAAATTGGCTGGAGCAATCAGCCTTACAACGAAATTTTTGCGCAGGGTCTCTCCTGTGGGTTTTGACTGTCTACAGCTGAAAACATCTCGCCCAAGAGGAAAACTGGCCACCGCTCCACCGCCAAGTGGTATGATAGAGAATATGTTGCATGCCATATTTGAGAAATTCGTCTACTTTGAGTGTGTTTCCACTTGCTGACGCTGCCAGTTGGTGATATCCAGTATGCCAAATGTACTGCTAATCTACATAGGGTCAGAGTGGTAATCATTATGATTCGGATTACGTTGCCCCGAGTTCTGTATGAATACAGACAGCCAATGCAACTGGAGCCTTGCAGCAGGGAATATGCTTGCTGCGCGATCGCTTTGTCCAGTGGTCGTTTCAGCCACATCTTTCGGCCTTAAGTATTCTTCATCACTGCTGGACAAATCATATGGATCACAAGAAGACTGACCAGATCTGCAAGCCATTGCAGAGTTGAGGAGATGGTTGGTAAATATGCTTTCAGGTTTAATGACGGGCAAACGTCAATATTTGGCCAAGTATTCATTCTCCATATCCTGCAGAAACGCCTCCTAGTAGAGGGTAGTATAAGAGTTTTCTCATCAAAGCATTATCCGTACCCTTGTCCCACTGTCTAAACAATCGCAACTTCTGGAAAGAATCGAGTATCTGTGAGGAAATGAGAAGCAAACTCGTCGTCGGAGCAACTCCAGCATAATATCTGGTCAGCTTTTGGCATGCAAACTTCATGGCAAGATGTAAGTCTTCCTCCCATTGGGTCTTCTTCTTAGCAAAAGCTTGAATACCTCCATCTAAATGATTGAATGTGTCATTGTAGACAGTGACAACGTGATGCAGAGTAACAGTATGCCATTTAGACATCCACAGGGTCCAGCGCCGTAATGGTCTCAAAACTTGCCTGACATACTTAACGATCATCCATTCATCCTGTGTGGTGAAGAGAGGCCGGTAATCACTGTATTTCTGATACTTCAGCCACTCCCGGGTAAATTCTCGTAATCAGTAAGCTTCGTCACGTAACCCCAACGCCGAATTTCACTGTGTCTTCACATCCCTACCAGGTAGAGCTGCGATTCACACTTCAGCTGTTTGACAGTCAATGAACTGGTTTCGACGACCAGGTGTCAGTGTAATCAATACCGCAAGCATTCGCTGCTATATGACTGTCAGTTTCAGGATTTTCAAAATATCTTGAAATTCATACTTTCTCAATTATTCTTGCTAAACCTGTTCTCATGGCAGACACCTTGTTGATTCTAGCATTGCCCTCTTTACGGAGTCTTTCACCCTTCCCAATGTGGATGGGTTGATTTTCTCCAAATTACTGATCGCATACATGGGTTTCCTAAGACTTCCTGCGGCTTTTTACACCCAGACTGCTCATGAATGCACCTAAAGCAAGCTGAATGACGTTCGCCATGCATGGTATGTGGTTTCGCTATGCAGGCAACTCCATTTTGGAGGCCTGAAGGGTTGATTGGAATTCGCGAGTAATTGAGCAAGTTGAGGTAGCATTATCAGTTATTATTCTAAGTAACCGTCCTTCGGTGAGCTGAAAATATTCAAGAACTATGTTCAATCATACGGCTGGCCGCGCTCCAGGAAGTTGACCCTTGCCCTATTTTCCGTACTTAGCTTGAGAAAAAAGAAATGAGCAGGCAATCGACCTCATCGGAAGCGAGTTGTACTTCTTGCTATGCCAAATGTCAATCTCTATAGTAAGCAAATGACCAATGTTATGGCCATTTTGTTTGTTGATGTCCACCTGTCTAAAGCGAAACTAACTTTATCTCTTGACAGCAATTGCATCTGTATTGCACCCAATGTCAGTGCATATACCTTCCAGCAATTGTTGCTCAGTGTGCTGGCAGACAGTAGCACCAACTCACGCTATAATGTATTCTTTGACCGTTGTAGCTCTAGGTTCGTGATCGCGTTCCATGGAATTTGAGCCAAAACAAATCCTATCATGAGGTAGCAATTCCATGTGTGTCATGGTGAAATTCGGCAGTTTGAAACTCTTTCGCTGCCTGTTTGGAGCATTTTGTCTGTCAGTTCAGTAAATATAGACAAGATCAATAGGTCAAATATGAAATTCCTTTGCGAACTTACAATTGTAATTCCTCGACTTCCATGCCTCTTTAGTATGGAAAAAGCTGTTTCTTTCACATTTGAACTAGTCAATTTTGTCAGTTCCGACACTGTTAATTTCTTTAACATTGCGATGTGCACTTTTGCTACCAAGTGTTGTCTCATTGAGCTGGTTCCATGTTGTGATGGTTGGCAAAGAACGTGATGACAAACGATACATATGATTGCAGTGCAGCTGGTCTCCACACTCCACATTGTATATAGAATCGCCACGAGGCCGCATGTCGACGATTATTCCAGGCAATCGGACACTACTATCTTCCTTCCATCGAAGCCCAGAAAACATCGAATATGAGTTGTAAAGTAAGGTCGCTCAAATTGCAAGTCAGAACATGTTCATTCTTGGAAGAGATCATAACCTCTAGTAACAAGGTATTCACAGTAGGAACTTGAACGCTGGGTAATTCGACTTGAGAGACTGTCAAAAGTTACATTATAGTAAAGTAGAAAGCTGGTTCTCATATATTCACTCTAGAGCTACAACAAAGAAAAAAGTCAAATCTGTGAGACATCGCATGAATATTTGTGAAGTTGAATACAAGGACATATAAAGAAGACAGACCATTAATAACTCCATTTAGGGATACTGCAGTGCAGTTCGTTGCTGTGTAGCTTACTGAGCCCCCACAAAAGCAGTTGATTCTCCGTAGGCCCACATTTTCAGGAGGGAGTTGCGATATCGTCACTTTCAGTGGTGCCCATACAGGCGGCAGATATTTCGACTATGGGTTAATGACGTTGCATAGCCATTTGTCTCTCCAAGAAACACGTCCAAAAAGTGTTGACACTGCATTGACGCTGATTGTTAGAAAGTACTAGTGATATTGTCGTTTTTCTTTTTACCCGTAAAGGCGTCCAACAGTTTGATTATGGGTTAACATCGTTTCATAGCCTTTTGATTTTCCTAGATAGAAGACCAAAAATTGTTGATGCTCTGTTGATGCTGACTGTTAGGAGGTACTAGCGACATAGTCGTTAGCATTTTTCCATATCAAGGCGGCCGACAGTTCGATTATGGGTTAATACCATTCGTTAGCCTTGTGACTATCCAAGAAGGATAACCAGAAATCGTTGACGCTCAGTTAACACTCATTTCCAGGAGGTGGCGGCGATATTGGAACTCGGATTGTTCCTCATCACTGCGGCCAATACTGTCAAAAGGATTAATGCTGTTGTGTAGAACTGTGATCATCCAAGACGCAAGACCAAGAATGGTTGACACTGCATGGACGCTCATTTTGACAATGGGGCAACGAGGGTATCAGTTTCCATTTTACCGATAAAGCCAGGCAATCCTTTTTTTTGGCATGATTTGACTGTGGAACCATTTGACTGCGGAAAGGGTAAGACCGAGAATCGCTGACGCTCCATTGACGCTCACCTTAATGACATACTAACAGTCATTTGGTCCTGAGCAATTGCGCGCAAAATGCATATAGTCATTATTGACAGCCCATATATTGTTTCTCTGTATAATTATCTGCATCTAAAGGATTCGACGCCTCTCTGTTTCTGAGCCACCACTACAAACGATGTCTGAGGGACGAATGATGTAGCCTCATCATGTTACAGTCCATTCTGCCGGCAATTAACGGCATACAGATCCATCGACTAGTTTTGGATTTATATTGCCTGACTTCTTCACCATTCCTTATCCAGCTACTTCTCCTCAATTTGCATGACGTACCATAAGCAAGTATTACAATCTCAACCATGTGCACCAGGTCTGAGTGGAGAGTTATTCAGTTGGATGGATGGATAGATGCAGCATGAGGGCTGTCATTCATCTTTGTTTGTATTGCGCATTTACCGCTCCTTCTCTGACCGGTATGACATCACCAACAAAAATCTTGTTAGTGCATTTCTTCTGAAATCTAGGTTTTGCTTTCTCACTGAACTGCAACAGCTAAGACGATATCTAGTTTGTTGGTAGTCTATCAAGTTCATTTGGAGTCTAGAACTTTCCCATGGCCCTTACGACCATTGCACACACACTGATGCATTATCTTGTCTCACAATTGGGACACCCAATTCCAGAAAAAGCTGACACATAGCAAAATAGGTACACGAATTGCTTTTCAAAGAGATACATCGCCAGAACCAACTATTCGGTTATCTGTTTGTTCGGTGACGCTGGAGCTATCGCCATTTCTCTGTCCGAATCTGATTTGGGTCTGGCCATTAGATTGGGAGGTTATATGCAGCGGTGAATGCTTAGGGGATCGACAGGGTGTGATTACTTAATCTGTTATGAATCCAGTGCCGCGACGGGTCGGAGAGATGATATTCCTTCCTTTGACATTGTTTTTCTGAACCCAATCTCATTTAACTACTTCCTGGTCGTGAAGTCAATTGTGGCATTTGCGATTGTCCGGGGACAACATCAAGAGTCTCCATAAGCTCTCCACATGTATTCGGTGATGGTGTGGCTGCAGTCATGTCTGTTTAAGGCTTGACAACATCCAGAACCATCAGTTCGGCCGTCCTATACATCACATTTCTCTGACGAACGTAGCCGGCCGCATCCCACCATCCAGGTTACGTCGATTAGTCAAGCGTAATTTGCTTCTTCCCAAAACTCGCCATGCGATGCTGTATCGTTTTGGAGATTGTTCCCATCACCCAGCCGTGTTTGTCATCTTCCCTCACCTTGCCAAGCTCTGTATCTTCTTCATCATCTTCCTTGTCTTCCTCATCCTCCTCATCTCCTGAACTTGCAAGATAGCTCAGACTGTCTCTGATAGCACTCAACATCTGCTGGAATGTTGTTTCCGGCTTTCAGGCTGTCAATCCCGCCTTTGCAGCATTTCTTGTATCTTCCTGCTCTCGAATAATCGCTGTGTCGGTGTCTTGAACTCGCTTTCTTGAGACAGCGGTCTCTTTGTCCCCATAATCCTAGATCCATTTCTCTTTCTCTTGTGTCGTTGAAAAGTTCAATGCTTGACTTTTCTCCACCGAAAACTTCATTTCAGATTGTAAGCTGCGCAATGCTCCCAATGCTCGGACCCTTCCTGCCTCCAAGCCGCCCGTGCCTTCATTTGGTTGATGACGTCGCCCTGCTGAGTGCTTTGTCAATTTGCCATATTTGCCCCCCACAAGGGGTGAAAGGTTCGTTTTCAGAGCATCTACCATTGAATCTTGTGTTGACTTTGTTGTTGAGCGAGCAGTTGGATGTTACAAGATGTGGAACACATGGAGGCAAGCTGTGTCATTGATGTCAAGGATGGTATGTTTGATCAACTGAAACAGAGCACAATCAGCATTTTGACCTGTTAGGGGTTCTCGTTTAACAGAGGAAATTGTACTTAGCATAGGGTCAGACGGCTTTATATCTATATTGTTTGGTATACATGACAACAAGCCTAGACAAATGCAAGTGGCCAGACCCCCGATCTTAAGGGGATCTTGTGGGAAACCTTGTGTCGATTTGATAGCAAGCAAGCCTTGTTGCTAGTGGATTCATTGAAACTTCTTATACAGAAGATCTGATTTAATAATGCAATAACCTTGGCCAGTCACAAGTAATCAAGACTTGGAGATGCCAGTGATTTCTTACCACATTCACTAAATTATGCTAAGTGGGACTAGATGTGTTGACTGCATTTTGTGAGACAGACATGTCAGGCAGCTGATAGCCAAATGCGATGATGTGGGATATCAAGCCAATCCCTTGTGGAGCGGATCAACTTGGGCACTCCCCGGTTAGTGAGAACAGTCTCGACCTCAGCTTGGCGTGTCTGATTGATTAATGTTGGGCAAAAACAATATATCCGCGGTAAGCCATTGAGGGGTTAATCACCACGTGATACCTCAGGTAAATGTCGACAGAGCACTGCTGGGTCACAACGTAAGCCTCCGAAACAGATAGAGCCAAACAGCCTGCAAGGTGAGGCTGTGTTCAATTTATTAAGCAATCTGTTTAAAGCTCTCCAAATGACCACATCAGGCGAGGAGATGTTTTGACAATCCGATATTACAAGTTGCAAGATGTCTAAGTTGAAGTTATGGTTTGTTTACATCTTATTACAGATGATGGCCCGACAGGGGAGGATACTGCTTTAAAACAAATCACGCAAGCATACAATAACCTTTGGGAAGCGTGGTCATGTCAAGAGACATTAAAACTCATTAAGGAGTACTCTAAGAGATGACAGATGAAATCATAGCAATGCATGATCTGATGATGATAGCGCTGCAGGGAGAGTAACTCTTTAAATCCAATTATGCGATGCAAGAAAGCTAGAAAGAGACAGCGATGCTCCAGCATTGGAAGGGGAGCCAGGCGAGCACGAATGATACCTACCTGCAGCAAAGAAGCTGAAATACAATTAAATTTTCTGTTTTTATGTTGATTACTATGATTTGAGTATATTAGTATTATTCATTAGGATGGTACACAGTTCTCCTGCCCCCTGACAGAGGATAAGTTAAACAACGAGTACAATGTTATCCAGCGCGCCTTATCTTTGAAACTGGATCGCCTTTAAAAAGAGGATTGGCTATTTGCTGCACAGTGTATGTGGTGGCTGGCAAGTATAATCCAGTTTACGGAGATATTATCATATTACCGCCATTACACGATAATCTCTTCGGAACATGTTAGGCATTCTGCGGTTACTCCATTGCCACAGAAACACATAGAAGATCGATTAAGCCCGGAATCAGATATTCCATTATACCACGTTAAGGATAGTGATCCTATTTCATTATATACCAATATTGATTCGGATTGTAAGATGAGTTTCTTACAGCCAGATCCAATTCCGAAAAGTTCAATCATTGAACCAAGGAACCTGGATACTACTCGTTCAGGTCAGCAGTTTAAGAATCACCACATCCGCAAAATGTTATTATGTCACTGGGAGCTGAGAGTTGTCGGACCAGAATCCGAGGGTGAACACATCCCAGAGTTTACTGGACCGACTCAGTGGCCTTCAGGTGCACCTGGGAGCACCTGGGAGCGCCAGCGTGAAGATTGGGAGCACCGACGACAAGCCTGGGAGCACCGGCAACAAGTCTCGGAACACCTCAAATCACTGTGGAGCAGTCTGAGAGAAAGAACATCTTCTTTGGAAACACTGCTGGTGCGTCTGGAAATCATAGCTACTATTTATCGTTCAATGATTTTTAAAACTCATGTATTTAGTTTGTATTCTGATCTACGGATCTATATATCTATATAGCTACCCATCTACACACGGTATATCTGGACTGGCTGCAGGCAGAGCTTCAGAGCAATTCGAGGTGCGTCTGGAAATGACGATGAAGTGAACTCAGAGATACACTTGGAGGCGGGTATCATGTGAAGTTAGAGACGCACTTGGAGGCTGTGATCGAGCGAGTTTGATGATGCGCTGGGAGGCCGTGTTTGAGTGAACTAACAGATGCACTGCAAGTCCATGATTGAGCGAGTTTGGAGATGAACTTGGAGGCCATGATCGAGCAACATTGGAGGAGTACTTGGAGGCGCTCGATAGGAGGTGCACCGGGTGCTGAGACTGTATCTATCACTTAGTTAACTCGCAACTGTGGGAATGTGATGAGGTGACTTTACCTCTGAGCTCGCTCATGGAGAGCTCGCTGGTGACGGTCGATCTTGTAAGGAGTAACACCGAAAGTTGAGACAACATACAGGGGTCAAATCGTAGTTGTGAGAATGGAGGGAAGACAGACAATCTGTGGTAGATGCTGTATTTGGTGTATGCTTTACTCGGTGTATGCTGTACTCGGTGTATGCTGTACTCGGTGTATGCTGTACTCGGTGTATGCTGTACTCGGTGTATGCTGTACTCGGTGTATGCTGTACTCGGTGAATGCTGTACTCGGTGTATGCTGTACTCAGTGTTAACTCTTGATCATGGCATCGAGAGATGGTGAGGGATGACATAACTCTGTGTTCTGCGATGATGGTAGAAAAAGAGAGATTGGCGATGAAGATGGGAATGATAGGGAGGATACGAGCCGATATGAGAATTCAAGGGTACGACATGCCTGATTGGGTTTAGAAGACCTTGTGTCGGTGTTTCTACCTGCCGCTTCAGGAGTAGTACCTGCCGTATCAGGAAAGGTATATTTACTCGCACACGGAATTCTCTTAAGTCCCAGTTCATCATGATGATTTCCCCCATCTCCTCTCATCTCTCTCCTTCTCTACCATCACCTGAAATGATGAAGTTATGTCATCCCTATCTATTTCTCTATGCAATGATCATTAGTTAAAACCGAGGACAGCATACACTGAGGACAGCTTGCACCGAGTACTGTATACACCGAGTACTGCATACACAGAGTACTGCATACACCGAGTACTGCATCATCCGAAGATCCACCGTCTCCCGCTCCCAGCCAGTCACTCATCCCTCGTCAGATATTCTTGTTCTCAACTCTCTACATTCCAACGATTACGAGTTAACCAATGCATACAGTCTAAGCTGCTGTCGCACCTCCCTTCCAACCTACCGCCTCCAGATCGACCACCTCCATGCACTTCTCCAATCTCGATCGATCATGGAATCCAAGTGCATCTCCAAACTCGCTCAATCACGGCTTCCAAGTGCATCTCTAAGTTACCTGATTTTGGCCTCCAAGTGTGTCTCTAAACGTCCTCGATCATGGCCTGCAAGTGCATCTCTGAGTTCAACTTGATCTCGACCTCCAAGTGCATTTCGAAACTCGTTCGATCGTGGCCTCCAAGTGCATCTCTGGGTTACAAAATATCGGCCTTCAATTTCATCTCCAAACTCACTAGATCCCGGCCTCCAAGTGCATCTCTCAGCCCACTTGATCTCGCCCTCCAAGTGCATCGTTGCGTTACTCAATCTCGGCCTCCAGATGCATCTCTAAACCTGCTCGAACACCACCTCCAAGTGCATCTCTGAGTTACCTGATCTCAGCCTCCCAATGCATCTCCACACCAGCTCAATCACGGCAAACAAGTGCATCTCTGAGTCAAACTCGATCTCAGTTTCCAAGTGCATATCTGTGTCGCTCGATATCAACCACCAAATGCATCTTGAAACCGCTCGATCACAGCCTCCAAGTGCAACCCTGAGTTCAACTCAATCTCTGTCACCAGGTTCATCTCCAAACTCGCTAAAATGCGGCCTCCAAGTACATCTCCCAGTTCATGCGATCACGGCCTCCAACTGCATCTGTATGTTCTCTCACTCAGCTTCTCCAGGTGCTCCTGTGATTATGCTCCTGTACGGTCGGTAGCCAGATTGGCGGTATGTATATCTATAGAGAGACTTGGATAGATAATGCATGCCATATTATGATGTAGCGAATCTTGTGACTGTAACAAAGACGAATCTGATACACGAAATGCCTTGTGGTTATGGGACCTTTAGAATGGCAGGTGTGAGGATACCGCACTAAGTCTCCCGCAGAGCTGCACAGAGGTCTGAAGCTGCTCTACAAGTCTCCCGCAGAGCTGCGCAGAGGTCTGAAGCTGCTCTCGAAGTCTCCCGCAGACCTGCGCAGAGGTCACAGCTGCTTTAAAATTTGACTCTCCTATAAGTCAAATCTTGTAGCATCCTGAATGCCACGTCCATAACTGCATGTGCTTTCAGGAGCACCTGAGAATGCTCTTGAAGAGTCTGAGAGCACATTGCAAAGCTCCAGGGGGGCCTGGGAGAATCTGGAAATACTTAAAAGCACTGGTGAGGTCTACCAGAGTATCAGGGAGGTCTGCACGTGGCTTCCGAACCGATTTACATTTTGATCATGTTGGCAGCATCAGTGTCAGTGCGAGATGGCCCAGCATGGGGATTGCAATCCTTAACATTCCGATCGATCCGTGATGCGTAGTTGTTGACATATCCGCAGTTCTGAAGCTTGATCCTCCCAAGGTGTTCCCTAATCTCGAAGATGTTGAGCTTCAACTTTGACTTGTGCTCTGATGCTAGGTTCTCCCAAAGTGTCTTCGCATCGTCGAGGACCGTATATTCCGCATCCACCCTTGGCTTAATGCCCGGCAGGATCATTGATCTGGCAACACCATGGCGATTCATCCAGTTTTTCGTAGTGGGCTTCCGTGTGGAGGTCCTGTTTGCAGCTGGCTTTTCCGGCTTGTCATTGCAGCCAATATTGTTACCATGCACTTGCTTCTGCTCGAGAACAAGCGCCATCTCAGTTGCTCATTGTGCAGAGTTCGTGCCAGTGAACTTCTCAATGGGGATCATAGTCAAACTCATCTTGCACGATGCAATTCTTAAATCGCAATCGTCACTCATCGTAGTCTCCTGGACTCTACTGGAGACATTCAGCAGCCGCTGTCAGAAGCATGGCAACATGCAGGGTGATTGCTGAGCATGTGGCAACACTTCTCCATGATGACATTGACCTCTGGTCGACACACAAAGTGGAAGTGGTCATGATGGTTTCCGCTTACACTCAAGAGCTCTGAACCTGGTGCACCGTGGCGTGTGCTCGAGTAGTCGAGTGTGTGTGGGTGTAAGCGAAGGTGTGTTCATTGTATCGTGTAACAAGACATGTCCGATTGACATAAGGTTGATCAATCACTAGTGGCACTAACTACAAAAGAGCCAAGTTACATCATAGTCCTTGGCATAGTGATATCCATACTCCCAATCAGCTCAACAGGTTTCACTGCCAATGAAATGAAGCTGTATCTATACTGGCATTGGTCACCCTCCACTTCCAAATGCACGAAATCCAGCAGGAGCAATGGCACGACCATAGTTCAAATCCCCAATGTCAACCCTTGTAAACATATGATGGAAGTCTGAATGTTTTCTATCTACCCAGGTGCTCCCTCTACCCAAGTCATGTGTACACTCCAATGTTCTCCAACCCAAGGCGAATGCAGATCAGAATATTCAGCTACACCGCTGGGCAAAATTTCACATTGCAAAAAGGTTCATGAGGGAAGTCATATTCAAGAAGACTCCTTCACTAATATTATCTGATGAGAAGTACTGGACGGTTCAAGATGCTTGGATACTATTCAATGAAGCTCAGGGTAGTCAGCAGGTATAAGCAGGTGCTCCTGTAAGAACATCATCTGTGTGTTAATTTCTCAGTGGTCCATCTCTCAATTTAGATGTACAATCATGATACTCTCCAAGTCTTAAATTTTGTTCAATGCTTCTCTATGGGACTTACACTATTGCCTACCCTCAAAAATATACATTGAAACAACTGCAGATAAGTGACTTTTGGGAACAATTGGCAGATGAAGCTCATTGAACAGATGTCAGTTGTTTGCAGGCAGATTTGAACTATGAGGCTGAGTGTTGGATCCAGGTTGAAGTGCCCCTGTTGATGATGAGTACCCGTCCAAGGGTATGGGAAATCACAAAGCATTGTTCACCCGAATGGAATTTCTGGGTTTAATTTATCATCATCTATTTCTCACCATCAATAGTTTGGGGGCACCATCCTACTACATCCCAGATCTTTCATCCTTTTGGTCTCTAGACTTTAGTGCTGATTGCCACAGCTATTGTTTGTATGCTACATGAATATGATACTGGAAAGATGGCAACAGTTATGTTTTCTCAAGATGAAAATTGTGGAACATTTAGACCTTCCCCAGTAATATACTTTACACAGGAAGCCACTGTACTCATCAATTACACATTAGCAGGCTGCTGCATAGCCCCCGCCCCCCTCCCTTCAGGGCAACTATACTAGAATAGGAGCTGCCCAATCCCTGTCAGCCCTCCTTTGCCATACTCTGCTCCATTTTATTCCTAGCTCCATACCCACCACTTGTCATCCTCCACCACTGGGATAGTCACTGGTCAATCCCCACTGGCACTTCTTGGTCTGCATAGTCATTCTGATATATCATTCCGCCCTCTTGATCCCCTAGTCTGTACTCCTCTGTTGGGATAGGTACTCCCCAATCCCCATCCATGCTCTATGCCCTGGTTAAGTGCTACAATATTTCATTCCCAGCACTGCTGTTCACATTCAGCCCTTCTCTGCTCATAAGTACATTCCCCTGCAGGCAACAGCACTCTTCAATTCACTTTGTTGCTCAGCAGCCTAGACTGGCATACTTATATACATTTTCACCTCTTCATTGCCATCTCTGTAATCTTTTTTTTGATATAAGCACTGCCCATCTGGTGCTTCTATTTTCCTGGTAGTTACTCCCCATTTTAATCTGAATATCTCATATTGCCTTTCAAACCCCATTTCAGTTTCCAGCTAGCTGACATCTCATCTTATGTATGTCTGATATCACCAATCAAGCCAATCAAGATGGGAATTCAATTTCACCAACTCAGCATGTAAGAAATATCAGCAATTACAAGAAGCACCTATAGCATTATTGCACAGTTAATAAATTGGTTATTGTAGGTTTCATTGGCTTTGATGGGATTTGGAGATGTATTGGATGACATTGACACAACGATTGATTGATTGCATTCAATTTGTGGTCAGGATTTTTTTTTGTGGTATCTGCTTTCCTGTTTGAACTTCCCCCCCACCTTTTTGGTTGCATACAGTTGTAATGTAAAATTTTAAATGTTGAAGAAGATATTGTTAGCTAGTATAAGTATGATATAGAAGGGATAATAAACAATATTGCATCTATCATATTGGCTGTAGAGGGTAATTCATTACTCATGTACAGCATGAGTGTATCAGATATTGCCTGCAGTCCTCTAACTAAATATCCACAAAAACCCAGGTACCTTTCAGAGTTTGTTAGGGATTCCCATGTTGGTTGGTTGGGCAACACTCCCTGGTACTGCCAAAGGTCTCTCCAGCACTCTGGTGTGTTCTCAAACTAATCACAATCATTCCCATGATGCTTCTGTAACAGTTATTAGAGATCCTAGTGACTCAGAGGACCCACAGCAATGCTCTGCTAGGGTCTGATTCACTCCGGAAATTGATGCTTCTAAGTTTACTCTTCTCCTTTTCTCCCACTCTCCTGCAGACACCCAGTGACTGCAATTCATTTTACGGATTGATCCAACAATAGTTATTACATCCTCAAGCTCAAGAATATGTGGTGGTAATTTGAACAATGTAGAAAGATTTGCCGAGTTGGGCTGATTGTGTTGACAGGTTCTTCATGAATGTCTTGTAGACTACAATGATGAGTATTGTACCTGTTAGAGTGATATTGGACAAGCACATTTGGTGCAGAAATATTGTGCATCAGGCTGCATTGATAGCATATGGCTTGTAGATGATTATGTGGATTTGAATACCTACCGCACTGTAAATTAGTTAGAATACCTAATTCATATATGTTGCTGGAATACCATTTCTCAATTTGTACTATCCAATTGCGTAATTACATACTACCATACTGAGTGAGTCAGGCTTCAGATGTAATAGACACATTTTTTGAGATGAGTATTGTAGTCACAGCAGCTCTGAAACTTAACCAAGCTAAAGAATTAAGTATATCTTACTTTGAAGACAACAACATACAGTGTGGTATATTATTGAATTCTGCACCAGGGCTGCGGAATGAGTCAGAAGAGGCTGGAAGTATTCCCGGAAGCCATGAGGGCACAATATCTTGCATTCAGCCTCTCCCGGAGCATCTAGGAATATGTAGAATCATTGATCAGATTGTTCAGGATAGCAGACTAATGGAATTATATCTGCTGGACCCTATTACATTTGTCTAATACATTGTCGCTGGAATTCTTCAGCAAAATTACTTTTCATGCCAGAACCAGTGATGTCAAAGATATTAAAGTTAGAACAGCAAACTGTCATCCAGGTTATGTAATGCTTTGTCAATGTTTTTGGCACCTTCCAGCTCATATAGGATGAGCCTGATGAGCACCAAGTATTGATTTGTCAGTTTAGTACAAGAATCATTTCACATGCTACCAATTGTGAGACACAGTGGGCAACTATACTGAGCACGAAAGATACTGGTCCAGTAAGTTATATCGGATGCATACATGACCAGTAGAATGGTAGGTTTAGTTGGAAGCCACCCCTGAGTATCCCATCACTGATCATTCAGATTCATCCTGGTAAATATCTGACAACTCTTACAGTCAGTTGTATGTATCTGTTCAAAATCATAGTTCTTCCTGAATTAGGAGATGCACCAAGAGGCACTGGGTACAAGGAAAATTATCCCTGTCATTGTATTTTGCGAATATGTGTGAATCATCTTCGATTTATGTGTCATTGCTGACCCCGAAATGAATTTCTGTGAGCAGCTATAAAGTGGCATCCGCCAATTCGAATGATGCAATGTTCAAGGCGTTATGTCAACATCTGGAATGTTGATCTCACTATGTCTTCATTTGCTGGATGAACAAGTACACCTGCAGACAGTTGTTGGCTGCCTGCAATAGATGCTACGGATTCCATTGTTGTGTATACATTCAATACTTGTGGTATAATCCAGGTGCTTTGTAATACACGTTTCTACCAGCAATTTCCACCACAACAACATTTCTATTAGCCTTTAATTTGGTAGGATTAGGACTAAAGATATGATCAGGCTCCCATGAGTCTTCAGGTTTTCGTTCAGAGTATCTTCAGGTTGTGTGCACTATATTCAGTATTAATAGGTGGATCATTTTGTTGACAGTTGTGTAATGGCAATTCTGGTGAAACTACTTTTGTTAAACCTTGGTGGCTTGGGGTGATCCCAGTCTACAGGTGGTAGAATTCCTTGGGGTAATTGCCCATTATTCATTTATAATATATAATGTCATTGTATATGAGCCTCCAGTGAGTACTTGATAAATGTTTACTTACTGCTGATAATGTATGTAGTATGTTTCCAGCAAGTATATACCAAATTTTAGCAATGCTCCACATTTAGATGAATCTGGATAATTCTGTAGTGGGTATGGCGTATCGCTGGAATAGAGCATAAGGAATATTTCTTTGAAAGCAAACTAACACACGTTACCATATCACTTTCACAGCTAAATCACACCCCAATGGGTATAGGGGAGGGGTTGAACAAAGTCACCTTAGAATTAGTTTTATTTATATACTAGGATATATCTATCAAACCCAGTTCAATATGGATGCATATTATCTGTGGACAATCTTTCACAGAGCAGAGATGGTTTCTTTTGGCATCATGGGATGAACTTCTATTACCAATCATTAGATGCTGAAGTAATCTTCGTGATGGGCTGGATCATATACTATGCCAATACAACGTTTTCCATGATATAACTATACTCAATATTTGAGCAGTCGACAAAGAGGATAGATTGTCTTAATTCAATGAGTTGATAAGATTCCTAGCTAGCTAGATGTGAACTTAATAATCCAAGACAACAGATTGACTTGTAGGGTGTTTTCTGTAGTAACAATTGTTAACAAGCCAGTGCCACCTGAGAAGTGAAAAAAGTTTTTGCAAGGAACCCCAAAGAAAGTAAGCACTATTGCTGCTCAACTTGATCGCCTCATGTTGAACAAAGTTGCAGGTTATATACACACATATTGTGAGAAAAATTCCATGTCATGCTAAGATAGAAACTTTATATGGTTTTTGCTACATTCCTGGGACTAGTATATATTATCCCATCAGTGGCCTGGACAGGTATAAGCAATAAGAATGTGAACTTCTATCCGAGATCCTTCAATTTCAATTTCAGTACATAAAGATGAAATGTAGTATATATTTGATTAAGATTTCTACTTCTCAACTCAGTTTCATAGATCAATCAGGGGGTGTCATAAAATAGTTTCTGACAATACCAAGTAATATCTGAGGCCTTCATTCTGCTGACTGTCACTGCTACCTTTGCTATACTCAACTATACTTCCACCAATTGTCCAAAACATGTTCAATCAATTTATATTTCCTGCCATCATTTTTCCATTTGATGATGATGACCGGACCACTATCAATAATGACATATAAGTCTTCAACTGGCAGTGTATTTGGTGTGTACCAAAACCCAGATGACAATTCTGGATCATCAGATAATAACCCATCAAATATATTGTAAAAAGCTTCTCAATTTGGGCAACCCACATATTATTTTCATCCTCTGCAATAGCATTGGGAATCTGCTTCATAGAAATCATTTCCAGCCACTCCACACATCTGACACCCTGCTGCATGCAATATATCACAAATCCCCCAATGAAGTACCAGTTGCAAATTAGGATTTCTGCGTGATAGGTGATGAGGGAGAGCGCAGTATATCCCTGATATTGGTTATGATGACTACACATGTACCTCTCACCCAATTTCAAACAACAAGAGCCATCATCTCCAGGTGCATCTCTATTCCCTCCAGCACCACTTGCCAGAATCACTGAAGTCATCTGTTTGACATCTTCTGCCTTCACTACACCAAGACATCTTTCCAGCTCACCAGGCAGACTCCCCTATAGCCTTTCGACAAAACAATTATGACCTGCAGCAGCACTGTAGTTCAAAGATGTTTCTGAGATTGCAGGTTTGTCTCTATTGCCGGAGATTTCCTAGAATGAACCAGATGCAGATGATGAAAGCAATTATTTGGTTGATGTTGGTGGTGTAGAACTCAAAGCCTCTATCAGCATGAAGCAAGCTGAATTATCCTCAAAGCAATTGGCCAAACAGATGCGGCAGCCCTACGTCAGTGCCATCAACAAGTAGAAGAAAGTGTGGGTCATGGGGTATCTGATGAAGCAGCATTGGAGCAGTATCCTGAAATCAAACAGTTTCAATGAGTAGGATCATGGGACTGTGTGCTCGGTGATGGCGGTTGCAGATATTAGACAATGTTTGGGAACTGGCTGCCATTGAAAGAGTTGCAGCATGCCAGATGGATATAGCAGTAGTAGATTAAGATATATGCCACAGCCTATACTCGTAAGGTTTCAAAAGTCAGGTTCAGGGGTAGGTCAGGGTACATGTAACTGGCGACAGATTTGTGTGAGTGCATAGGCAACCTGCAAGAGGCAATCTCCTGCAGTTGCCAAACACCACATTTGTGGATGCGATTTGTTAAGTGCCGAACATCAACAATAACCATACATTGCACAATCAACTCGAAGCCTGGAATACAGTTTTCAGGCAGTGCGTGGAGCTGATACATTTCATTCCAAATCCTAGTTTCCTGAAAATGCCATATTGTCTGGCTGGGATGTACAATACCATTAAGTGTGTGAAAGAATTGGATTAACCATATCTGGCATTGTACACAGCCACGCTAATGATGAATGAGCCCATATATGGTCCGTTTTTGTATAAATGTTTCCTGACTAATGTCTTCAAGTTGAAACTGCGTACAATTTGAAACTATTTTCGCTAGAAAGCATGGTTGTTTCAGAAAAGGAGAATGCAGAGCATGGCACTGGACCAGCCAAGATAATCCCCCCAATTCTTGCGATAATTCAATATGCTATTCAGCTAATCAGTATACATTGACTTTAGAAGGAAATGATGAGTATTAAAGAGGGGAGAATAGGAAGGCTGGTGGGTAAGAAATAATTAGTAGTGTTATTGTAGGTTCTGATTGAAAGAATACCATTCATTATATTCTATACAGTTTTACCGGGTCCAGATAGATATCTGTAAAATATCTAACATTGAAGCGAATTTCAGAAGTGTCGTAGAATAAGACCCATTTACTCAACACACCCTGAAGGGACTGACCGAGATCGTCATGGGTGCAAAGAATATCGACAACAATGTAAGTGAGGATCAGAAGCCAGTGGATGGTGAGGAGGTCCGCAATCCAGATAATAGCAGTTGAGTAGTGACCACAGTTATCTATACAATCTACAATGAATTTGGACATGTTTGTCTGGATGAGGCAGTGAGGTTGCCAAATAACCTTCTGACTTGACAATCAAATAATGTCCATGTCCATGGCAAAATGTATTGAATTCCGCGTCAATCTAGAACCTGGTTTCTCACAAATCGGCTTTGGGCAATATGGTTTATTGTGAGGATGAGTTTGCGATTCAGATATGCTAGAAGCACTCGTAGCAGATCAAAAGAGTCTCAGAATAATGATAACCTTGGTGGCAGCAGGTATAAAATGCACATTGCTTTTGAAATGGTTGGTATGGAGTTGCCACAGTCAATTTTATGGGGGAATAGGTTTCATGGAAGAGTGAATATGGATCAGAACAACTATCCCAGGATGATCACCGAAGAATGAGATTGGTATCCTCAATATAGGCAGCAGTTCTGCATTTCTATTTAGCATTCCAGATGACCACAGCTCCGGGGCATCCAGCACTTAGTTCAGCCCTGGAATCAATTCTGGTGGTTCCAATGCTTTCTATGGGAGAGATATTGAAAAGTCTTATTGATAAAATATCATAAGATAGTTTTCAAACTGGAGAACTTGTAGGACATGGAAAATGATTCCCTTAACAACAGGGATCTAAGTACCAGGATTGGTAAGTGAGAATAGCCACGAACTATGCTGTCTGTTTTATATGATACCTTAATATCCAGAGCAGAACTATAATGTTCTGGCCAACTTTCACACTGTATATGCAGTTTTCGAATTTTTGATCAGTTCAATGATTACAAGTCAATACTCTGTGTTGGCTGCCAAATTGTGATGAGTGCCAGAATTGGATATGAGCATCAAGTTATGGCAATGCCATAATTCCATTCACTTATTGACTGAAGATTTATGACAATGTGGCTGGTTAAAGGTATACTTGAAGATCCAGAGGATGAACAGCAATGGAAAAATGCGGAACTAAAACAACGTATTCTATTGTACAGAGTCCAATACATGCCACGTAGACAAAAGTCAAAAATGCTGAATGGGATGCAATATACTGGATGATACAAATTGCACAGTCCAGGACCATCAGAAGGTGGTCAGGATCAAAACTTGCAAATGGGAAACTACTGATTTACATTTGCAAGGAGAATACAATGCTTGTTGAATATGAATGGACAGAAAAGGTACAAGCAGAAGTAAAAATTGTTGTGGCAGGACACACATGGTTAGGTCTTTCAGGATAACGGAGAGTACTACAATGGTGGCTCAAATAGTTCTGATTCATTTTTGAAAGGCACATATGATTGCAATTACCATTCTTAACCAAGGTTCAATCGATGGCCACCAGCAAGTATGGTGGAATCTCCAATTCCATGAGCACTGAGAACTATATTTCTACCCATTCTCATAAATGAACCAGAGGGGGTAACTTGAATATGACAAAGATGATACATCGATTCAGATACTCCTCCACAAACCTTAATGAAATATCAACTGCTTGCCAACTACACCTTCTCTCCAAAAGAGATTGCACTTGTGTGCACTCCCTGGCTGGTGTGGCGAAACAGCAGAGCTCGAGGGCAGAGAGCCTATTGTAAACACACTGCTGCACCTCCGGCTGCATTTAAATTGAAATAGCAATAATGTACAGGTTAGGCATAAGGATTGTAGGAAGAGGATGAGAGGATATGACAGGCGTCCAAGCCAAGAGAAACAGCACAAATTGGGTGGATCAAGGAAATCTCGGCAGGAATTTGTCAAACCATGAGCTGGGAAAGATAGAGTGTATATTGCATTTTATAGTAAGTTGATGTCTATCTGCCTCAGAGTGTCCAAACAATATACTCCCAGTCACTCAGTCCATCTCCATTATCTCTGTCTCTACATATGCCTCTGGCCAGCTTTCCTCTGCTATACTGACTGGAAGTGGTAGTAACTACCCAGCAAGTAGGCTTGACAGGTCAAAATCTTTTATTAGCAAACAGTGAGGCAATTACTAAGAAGTTCTGGATATCGAGTGAATAATGCCAGGCATTTGCATGAGTATGAGGGAAATGAATTTTAGTCACTGGAAGCTCCCAGAAGTGTCTTTTAGGAACAGGAGTGTAAACTTACAAGTAATGTTAGCAATGGGTCTGGGTAATCCGCCAGCAGTCGGGATTTGGACCATAATACCAGGTTCGTTTGGTTCTAGACCCGTCCAAAAACCGGACACACAGCCTGTTCGTGGGCCAAACATGGACCCATAGCCGTGAACCTGCGGGTGTTGCCAGGTTTGGCTGGTCATGATGGTTCCAATCTCCGGTTCCGCGTTTCGGGTTTTTCAATTTATGGTCGCATTCAGATATCCTACTGTTAATTGCAAAATATTGACTATGGTACCGCATTGTCATTTTCGGATGTATTGACAGCCTTTATACAGCAAACAAGGAGAGGGACGCTCCCTACCCCATCCTGAAAATGAGCATCAATGGAGCGTCAACAATTGATGGTCTTGCATCTTGGGTAATCTAAGTGGCACTTAATCGCACGTATCTATAAACAAGTGATGGGTAGCCTGTAGGAGTAAATAAGCAGGTGATATTCCCCCAATAGCCTCCTGAACAGTAACAACTGATATCATTTACAAAGGTGCAACTAAGAGTTCACGAGCGTTTTAGACAACAAAAACGGCCAAAACTGAGTATATGGACTGTAACCGCCACAGCGCACTTCGATGAACCATGATCAAAGGCCCAAGATCGTTGACACTCGGTTCAGGCACATATCCATGATGGGGCAGGGAGCGTGTCGCTTGGCTTCTTGCCTATAAAGGGTGGCAACACTTCCATTATGTATATTCCCTATCAAATCGCGTTTGCATTACCCAACTTACATGACCAAAAATCATTGATGCTCCGTTGACGCTCATGTTCCTGATGGGGCAGGGAGCGTCTTGCTTCCTTTTTTGCATATAAAAGTTTTCAATGCTGTTGTTATATATAACCACTACAAAATTACTTCTCAATTACCAGACTAACAAGACCTGAAATCGTGGACGCTCTGGTGACTCTTATTGTCAAGATGGGGCAGGGAGCGTGTTGCTTCTTTGGTTGCCTATAAAGGGTGGCAACACTTCCATTGTGTATATTCCCAAGCAAATCGCGTTTTTATTACCCGACTTACAGGACCAAAAATCATTGACGCTCTGTTGACGCTCTGTTGACGCTCTGTTGACGCTCTGTTGACGCTCATTTTCAAGATGGGGCAGGGAGCGTTTTGCGTTCATTTTTGCATACAAAGGTTGTCAATGCTGTCATTATGTATAAGCACTACAAAATTACTTCTTAATTACCAGATTAAGAAGACCTAAAATCGTTGACACTCTGTTGACGCTCATTTTCGAGATGGGGCAGGGAGCCTGTTGCTGTTTCTTTTGCCTTTAAAGGGTGGCAACACATCCATTATGTTTATTCACTACCAAATCGCATTTTTATTACCCGACTTACAGGGCCAAAAATTGTTGACGCTCCATTGACGCTCATTTTGCCACGGGTGTATCCTCATTATGGAACCATTCACATTTATCAATAATGGTCTTGTGGCAGCCGTTCTGTGCTGTTCAGGTACAGTCTTCTTCATTACTACATTGCGCTTTAATGATGGATAGAAATATATTTTTTGAAATGTACTTTAAAGTGTCCGTGAATTGTAGATAATGATAATACTCAAATATGCCGTTCCCTTCAGTCAACTGTCGTCTTTGCTGTCAGGTTCATTCAAAAGGCTGCTGTCGTCTACAAGATGGCTGTCAGCTGCACTACCACGCAGCTGGGAGTGTGCTAACCAGTTGATGGACTTTCATCAGTCAGCAAATCTGGAATAAAATTATTATCGTGCATGCGATCCTTGGCATATGGATGCAGATTGAAGAATTGAGCGCTGGGAAGCGGAGTATGTATATACAGATATCTGGGTGGCACACCTTCCGCTGCGAAGCTTTGAGTGCTCTCACTGTGAATGGGTGGTGTCGGTGGGGTTCCTAGCCTCAGTGGCGCCGGTCTTGGGGGAGATGCACCTGTGCCTTTGCACCTCCAGCGGGTCTGTGGATTCTTTGCAGTGCCATTTTGACAAGGAAGACAGCGTTCCGTTCGATTTTGATGAACCATTGCCAGGAGTCTTCCTGTCGCAGCGTTGACGTGGTAATTCCCGGGAAACACAACACCCTGCTACTTCTCTTCTCGGACCTCGTCATGAGATTTCTTGATTAGTTGTTACGTTTCCTCTTCTGTGGCTCGCAAACTCCTGTCTTTAGCCAGTTTCGCCATATTCAAGGCAAGACACATGTCGGACTGTTCAAGCTTTACCCGACCTCGTTGTCTTGCCATAGTAGCTGACATGTTAATACCCTACAAGAAATTAGTTGATGCTTCTCAAGTGAGATTCGGCTACTACCTCAACCATATACGACTCAGTAGTCTCATCTACGGTCATTAAAGCCTGTTTCGTCCATTCCTGGAGACGGTTAGCACCAAATTTGTGTGCGAAAATCCCACAACTGACAACATTGTGATGTTCAATTTCGCGGACTTTCAGGACAAATGCCTTGGTCGATCATGGAGGTTTCCTGTTACAGGCAGCATTGAATTGGTCACATAGCTCTCTATGTACCACAGCTTTGCATCACATTTTCGTTCACTGTTGTCTACATCGATTTGGATGCACTCACATCCGATCGCATGATGCTTCTTATTCTTGCTACTTCCCGATGTACTTACAATTTGTAAATGTGCATCCTGGGTCATATTTTTGGTGGCTACCATTGGAGCGTCACAGTGGACCAACTGGTGTCTGCGTTGCTGCTGTGTCTCACTGGGTTGCGCATTGTGTGAAGCGCCTGTCATTCGGCTCGATTCTGCTCCAATCGCACCTTGTTGAAGTGTTTCTGGAACCATGCCTTGCTGTTGTGGAATGGTGAGGAACATAATCTCGAAAAGAAGTGGGAATTCCTGAAGATTATATAGTTGGCTACAAGTCAAAATGGAATGAGTGACAGCCATCTTGCACCTTCAATTCAAGCTGAATCCGGCTGTGGGTAGCTGCACAGCTTATAGCTGCATGGGATTCCGACGGTCCCAAGATTTGCAGTAAGTCAGTCTGATGTGGTTTGTGTGTTTACAGGGATACATCATGATGAACGACAGCTGATATCTCATTTCTGATGGCTATAAAAAGGACATTCTTCGACGGAAAGGAGGTCTGGAGATGTTTGTCCGAACGCATCCCAGGGATGTTACTTGAATCACACGCTTACCTTCAAGTCATAATGTACCGTTAGCATGACTATTCCCAATGAGGTGACGGTCAAAACGCTGATTTTGCTTTGTTCAAATTGAGCAAGCCCACCAACTGTGCCATAAAAAGCGCAGCTTACCCTCATCTGGTCCATATCCTGCAAAATCCAACATCTCGCCCAACAACAAGGTCAACACCAGATACAATGGTCAATGCTCCGAAGAAAAAACTTTCACCACTTCCGGTGGGCAAATATGGCAAATGGAAGAAGAAATCCACATGACCACGTCATCAAGCAAATAAAGGCAAAAGTGGCTTGGAGGCAGAAATGGTCCAAGCATTGGGAGCATTGCCCCGCTTACGATCTAAGAAGAGGCTTTCGGCGGTGAAAAGTCGGGAAACAAACTTTTCAAGCAACGAAGAGAAAGACAAATGGATTGAGGATTATGTGGATAGAGAGACCTCAGAGGCAAGAAAGCTAGTTCATGACGCAGACACAGCGATTATGCAAGAGCAGGATCATATGGGAAATGTGGAAAAGGCACAATCAACAACAACAAGGCCTGAAACAACATTGGAGGAAATGTTGAATGCTATCGGAGACAGTCTGAGCGATCTTGCAAGTTCCGAAATCGAGATGGATGGGGAAGATGTGGATGATGATGAAGAAGATACAGAGCTTGGCAAGCTGAGCGAAGATGACGACCCTGGCTGGGTGATGGGCAATATCTCCAAAACGGTACAACACCGGATGGAGAGCGTTTGGCAGACGCAGATGAGGCTTGACGAACTGACACAACAGGAATGGAGGGACGTGGCCGACTACTTCCGGGAAATAGATATGAAGTATGGGACAACTGGATTGAAGGTGCCGGCAGTTGTGAAGCCCCAAACCGACACGACTGCAGCCACGCCATCACCGACAACATTTGGAGAGTGTATGCAGGTTGTTGATATCGTCCCCAGACGATCACAAATGCAGCAAGTGATGTCTCAACAAGACAGCTGTCAAATGAGGCTGGGTTCGGAGAAATCTCAGGCAGACAATCACATAGAATCTCTGATGCCCCACGCCGTGCCCGATTCGTCACAGATGGAGATTGCGCAGCCAGTTCAACCTGAGAGCTCTTACCCCTCCATACAGCATTCCTAGCTGAGTATCATATAGAAATCGGATTCGAAAGGAAACATGGTGACGGCTCCTGTGTCACCGGAGCATTAGATGGCCAAATGGGGATTTCTGACAATGTACCTCGAGTTAAAGCAATTTGTATCTGCTGTGCTACGTCTCAGCTTTCTCTGGATTTCAGTGACGAAATTGTGAAACAGAATTAGTCATCAGGGTGTGTGCAAGGGTCATACGGGCCATGCGAATGTTCTAGACTCCAAATCAAGTTTATTGACAAACAATGAACTATACATGCTGTTGCCTGTTACGGTTAACTGATAAAGCAAAACCTAAATTGGAGACGAAATTTAAGAACAAAGTTCACCTTCGTGATGTCATACGACTCATCGAACGAGCAGTCCAAGCACATCCAAAACCCGGATGAATGTCATCCGTCAGGCTGCATTGATCCAAGCAGCCACCAACATAACGCTCTTCTGAGACCTCCTGCACATGGTCAAGAAATTGAAAATTGCATATCGTACATCATCGAATCCGAGGAGAACGAACTGGATATCGAACGGTCAGAACATTGAGCTATAAATATCTAACACTAATGCATGGGTTTCTATAGAGTAGATTCCCCGCCGGAAGCGCTGATAAGCGATGGACCTATGTCATTCAGCATGCCCATGACGTGTATAATGGTCACTCAGAAACTGTGATGTCTTGAATATTTTGAATTCAATTGATAATACATAGAAACGGTATACTGGCTGCCAAAAAAGACCGGATGCATATAATGTACAATTGTTGAGCACCCAATGACTGTTAGTATGTCTCGAAGGTGAGCTCAAAGGTGAGCATCAATGGAGCGTCAACGATATTTGGCATCGCAGAATGGAAAATCAAGAGGGTATCACTGCAACATCAACTCGTAATCGAACCATAGCCGGCCTTTCTAGTCTAACATGGTTGCACAAACATCGCTACTATGTCCCAACAATGAGCATCAACGGAGCATAAACGTCTTTTGGCCTTGCATCATGGGAAATGCAATTGCTGTGCGGCAACATTTAGCCATAGTTGAACGATCGGCCACATTTCTAGGCGAGAATGGTTGTGACAACATCGCTACTATGTCCTGAGAATGAGCGTCAATGGAGCGTCAACGGCTTCTGGCCTTGCGTCTGGGAAAATGGAATGGCTGTTCGGTGACATTAAGCCATAATCGAACTATCGGCCGCCTTTCTGGTCAAAAACGCGTTCGACAACATTGTCAATATGCCCTGAAGATGAGCATCAACAGAGCGTCAACGATTTCAGGCCTTGCATATTGGACAACTAAGGGGCTATGCGACTACATTGATCCATAATCGAACTATCGGAGTCCTTTCTAGGCAAAAATGCCTAGGACAAGATGGTTACCATGTCCCAAAATGAGCCTCAACGCAGCTTGAACGGAGCATCAATGATTTTTGATATTGCCTCTTGGATAATCCAATGGCGATGGAACGTAGATAACCCACAATGAACCCATCGGCAGCATCGATTGGGAAGAATGCTAGTGATGATATCGCGTCCGCCTCCTACAATTGAGTGCCCACAGAGCGTCAACAGTGTTTGTGGAGGCTCAGAACGCTACACAGCAATGAACTGCATTGTGCTGTTCCTAAATCGAGTTCTATGTGGTCAGTCTTTGCAATCTGACCTTGCAGACAACATCACAAATATGCATGCAATGTCTTACAGTACTGATATTTTTACTTGTACCAGTACAGTCAATATTTGAGAAACCACAGTCTGCTGTGCTGTATCGTTACTTTCGGCAGGCTTTCAAGTCGGATTACCCAGCATTTGAATCCTTCCCGCCATGTCAGATTCAAAATCTTTAAAAACCTCATTGCTTGAGGTTATGATCTCTTCCCAAACTGAACATATCTTTATTCGTGATTTGAGCGACCTTACTTTACAAATCATCTTCGAAGGTTGGTGGGCTTCAATGAATGTAGGCTCGAAGCAGCCTATTGCTCAGAATGATTGTAGACATCCGCCTTCGTGGTGATTGTATGTACACTGCGGAATTGAGGAGACCAGCAGCCCTGGCATGAAACATATTGTTGGTCATCAAGTTCTTCGCCATCCATCAGAACATGGGACTAGCTCAATTGGGAAACATTTACTGGTAAAAGCTCACATCGCAAAGTGAAATGAAATACCGGAGTCGGAGGGTACTGCATTACCTAGTTTGACGGTCGATGAAACAGCTTTGGCCATCCTGAAGAAGCAAGGAAGTCGAGGAATCACAATAGTAAGTTCGCAGAGGAAGATCAGATTTGACATCCAGGTTGATCCATTTTGACCTAAATGACAGATAAAACATTTCAAACTGGCAGCTAAGGACTTTGAAACTTCCGAATCTCCCCAAGACATGTGGAATCGCTACCTCATGTTAGGATTTGTTTCGGCTCGTATTTCTTGGTATGGTATAACAAATCTAGAGCTACAACGGTCATATAAGGTGTTATGTGGTGACCTAGTGGTGCCATCTGCTATGACTCCCAGCAACAGCTGCCGGAGAGAATATGCACTGACCGTGGATGCAATAAAGAAGCAATTGCTGTTACGAAATAAAGTTAGTTTTGCTTTTGTCTGATGGACATCAACCAACGAACTAGCCATCACGTCGGTCATTGGTTACTATATGGATCGGAATTGGGCATTGCGTGAAGTTCAACTCGCATTCGATGAGATTGATCACCTGTTCTTCTCCCCTTTTGAAAGTCAATTTGGCATGATAGGTCAACGGCCAACATAATAGAACATGGCTAGCCATACATTTGAGGAACGGGCTTGATCGCTTTGAGCTTATCGACAGCCGTTTGATTGAAATTATGACTGTTAATGCCTTCTCAATTTACTCTATAACACGCGAGCTTCAATCGACACATGAGGCCTCTGGAATCGAGTGGCCTGCATTGATGAACCACTTACCATGTATGGCACACGTCATACAGCTGGCTTTGGGTGCATTCATGAGCAGTCTCTGTGTGAAAAGCCGCACCAAGTCTTGAGAACCCCATGAGCGTGATCAGCAATTTGGAGACAATGAAAGCATAGACATTGGGATGAGTCAAAGATGTCGAAAAGAGGGCAACGCTAGAATCAGTAAGGTGTCGGCCATGAAACCAGGTATAGCGAAGATAATTGAGATAGTACGTATTTCAAGATATTTTGGAAGTGCTGAAACACACCTTCATGTAGCGGAGAATGCTTCCTGTATCGATTACACTAACACCTAGTGGTCGAAATGAGTTCCTTGACGGTCACAAAGCGAAAGTCTGCATTGTAGTAATTCCGATTATGGATGTAAAGACACATTGGAACTCTACACTGGAGTTGATTGAGCGTGCCTACCGATTACTGGAATTCACAAGAAATTTGCTCCAGAATCCAAAATACTCGGCGTACCGTCCACTTTTCACAACTCAAGACTTATCAACCATTGTGAAGTGTGTCTTGGAAGTATTGAGGCCATTTCGATATTGGACCCTGTGGATGTCGAGGAGGCATACAGTCACATTGGATCTGGTTATCACAGTATTCCATAACATGTTCGATCATACGGACAGCGTCATGTGATCTTTGGCTAAGCAGAAGACTCCATGGAAGGAGAACTTGTTCGCTGTGAAGTTAGCTCCACAGAAGCTGTGCAACTATTATGCTGAAGTGACTCCAACCACAGGCATGCGTCTCATTGTTGCGCATATCCTCCATCCTTTTCTGAAGTAGTGATCGTTTCGAAAGTGAGCCGAAGGAATTGATATGAATCCTGAGGACGAGACATCCTATACAGCCCAATACCAAGAGGCCTTTCTTTAGTATGTGGAGGATGAATACTGCGCCAAACATCAACGTGTGCCAGTCAATAAGCATGAAAGATTACTGACCACCAATCTCATCCCGTCTGCAACGGCTTCAGGATCCAGTCAATCAACCTTTGATCCTGATGATTTGTCCAGCGATGATGAAGAATTCTTGACGGCCAACAATGTGGCTGAGACAACACCCAGGCGAAGTGATTGCGCAGCACCTCCATTAACCGCTGCCAGGCTCGATTTGAGTCCGCCACTTGAAGCACCACAGACCTGGGGGAAATTCATCCAAATCTCAATGTTGACCACTCCAACCCAATGGAGATTAGCAGTACATTCTGGTCACCGGACATAACTGACTGTTGGCATCAACAGGAGGAAACACACTCGAAGTATGCCGATCTCTCTAATGTTGCGAGAGACATCTTCTTTATCATACCACATGGTGTCGGAGTGGAGGCCAGTTTTTCCCTTGGCCAAGATGTTATTGGCTGGAGGGAGTCAAAAAGCACAGGCGAGACTGTTTGCGAAAAAGCTGTTGTAAGGCAGTTTGCTCGAACCAATCACGTGATTTTCGCAGGCGCTGACCCAATATTGGATACAATAAACACAGAAAACGACTTGGAAGTGAGAATAGAGGAGTTGAATAGAAAATTGCACAGAATGGCCAAAGTCCACGACTTTTTGAAGATACAGCAGGGCAGTCAAAACCTACGTACTACCAAGATAGAAACTCGCGCTCAAAACAAGCAGATGACTGCCGTGGGATACATTTCGGACACAGAAGTTATTGTCAAAGCATCCGGGTCACTCTTTCAACATGTTGGTGTGGCTGCATTCAAATTGTCGGAAAGATCTCCTTTGCCACCACCTTTGTCTGCCAAAGACCTCGCTGGAGGACGAACTCAAATATTAAATGTCCACGGAGTCCAAAGAATCAACCGTCAGCCAGTCGATAGTGATCAGGATAGTGCACCTGAAAGCATTTCGGACTCTGAAGATTAGCTTAGCTGGAAGGGGAAGTAAAATAATCCAAATGACAGCGAAGATGATTGGGTGGCGGACGTTGAATGTGATATAGAGAAAGGCAATAGCATCGAGGAATTGGATTGCCCGGAGCAGCGGGCTGTGAGCGCCACGCCAAATGTTCCCGGATTGATTCGGCCTACACAGAGGTCAAATCGACAGGGTGACCAGGTGTTGATGACGGTCAATTCAATTGAAAAGGAGGAGGAATAAGGGAGTGAAGAAAATGTTGTACAGAATGGGTCAATGTTTCACCAGCTTTTTTACGTATCTTGACTGAGAGATTTAGTTAGTGAGATATTATGGGTGAATGGCGAGCAATAGCTTGTCAATATCGGTTGATAAACACATGTACAGCTGGCGCAATGAAGCTTTTGGCAAGATACATAAATTTTGGTCGTGTAGGAGCGAACAGTGCAACAATGTTACTGCGCTTGGCTTTGCCACAAGGCCAAGTCAGAATCTGCCCGAACGACTACCAATAAGTTCAACTCATGATGAAAACTATTATCGATGGCAGCTGATGTTGAATGGACAATATATTGAAATGAGCGTCAACGGAGAGTGAAAGATTTGTGGCTTTGTAAGTACGGTCATCAACATGTGATTTGGTCACTGTAATGCATAACCGATATATTGGCAGCTTTTATAGGCACAATGCACAGCCACACAGTCACCGCCCCATTCTGAGAATGAGCGTCAACGGAGCATCAACGATGTTTAGCTATGCATCTTGAATAATTTATGTTCCGATTGGTTGCAGGCATCTATTTATCAGATATTGGCAGCCTTTACTGGGAAAAACTACACTGACATGCTCCCTGCCGCATCCTGAGAATGAGTGTCAACAGAGTGTCAAAGATTTTGACTTTCGCATCATGGGTAATTCATGTTCCGATCAGTTGTGGATGTCCATTTCTCAGATATTGGCAGCCTTTACAGGGAAAAACAACAGCGACATGCTCCCTGCCGCATCCTGAGAATCAGCATCAACGGAGCGTCAACGATTTTTGCTTCGCATTTTGGGTATGTTTTGTTCCGATTGGTTGCAGAGATCCATTTCCCAGATAATGGCAGCCTGTACTGGGAAAAACTACAGTGACATGCTCCCTGCCGCATCCTGAGAATGAGCGTCAACCGAGCGTCAATGATTTGTAGCATCGCATCTTGGGTAATGTATGTTCCGATCGGTTGCAGACATCCATTTATCAGATATTGGCAGCCCTTATTTGAAAAAATTACAGCGACATGCTCCCTGCCTCATCATGAAAATGAGGGTCCGTGGAGCGTCAACAGTGGTAGTGGTTGGATATTTGGTAATCAAGGCATTGCGTGGATCTTCGTGTTCATAACGGAATTATTGACCGCCCTGATAGGCCAAAATCCAATATATCAAAGGTAAAACAACGATTCCAAATCAATCGATATTGCAAGCTGCAAAGCATGCAAAAACATATAATTGGTAGTTGAAAACGCGATTTTGAAAAGATACTATTAACGAAATCCAACAACAAGAGCCTTATATGAATCTATGGATGGACCCGCTGGACGAACAACTGACAACCCTCCCGATCCAGACGGGTTGGAGGTTTACAATCGAACTGTACCCAAGTTGACGGTTCGGGTTTGTTGACAACCTGGACCGGTAATTTGGCAATGGTTCTGTTTGAACCCGAATCCGGACCTGAAGTGATGGTCTGGAACCATTGCTAACACTACTTACACGGGTCAATTACCAGGGTGAATAACATACTGGGAGTGCATTTTGGCCAGTCTTAGGGGTAATTTGAATCTCTGCTGGTTGAAACAGATGCACCATGGGAGTGATTGTGATAAGATTGAGAGCACATTATAGCGCTGGAGAGATCAATGCAAGTACCTGTAAGTGTGGCCCAACCAACATGAAAATTCTGAACAAACTCTGAAAGATACCTGGGTTCTTATGGATGTGAATTCAGAAGACTGGAGGCAGTATCTGAGACTCTTCAGATGTACACCAGCAATGGATTACCCTTCAAGTATATGATCCATGGAATATTGTTCATTATATCTTTGAAATCATACTGATACTTGGTAACATATTCTTGGATGTTGTATTTATTGCATTGCAACTTTATATAGTCAAAGAAAATGCAAGCAATTCAAAAATGAAACCAGATGTGCCACAACAACAACCTGACTACGCAATTGACTGAAATCAATCGACCAGAAAGTCAACATCATCAACTACATCACTGTACTCATCAGAGCCAACTCAGGCAGAAACACATACCTTGTCAACAGTGCAAAGAAGCTGGAGGCACTCCTTTTATTTTCTAATTATGTATATCTGGTAAGTGTGTGAAATTGAATTCCAATGACATTTGGCCTGATTTGAGATATGTAACCAAGGTAGAATGAAATGTTGGCTAGCTGTGAGTCAAAATGGGGTTTGAAAGGCAAAGTGACATATTGGGGTGAAGAAGGGGAGCAACTACCAGACGAGAGCACCACTAAGATCAAATGAACTCTGTGGAAAAGAGAAGTACACACAACCTAATACAGGGGTGCAGAATTGGGTAGCTGAGCACCAATCCAGGTCGAAAAGTACTGACAGGAATTGAGAAGTGCCCACTATACCAGAGGAGCGCCAAACAGGTGGGAAATGAGTACTAAATGAAATAGCAGAATGCCAATCCAGTAAGAGAAGTACTGATGGGGATTGAAGAGTGTCAAACCCAGCAGAGGGGAGTTGCAAATGTCGCCTGGATTGAGCAGTGTGGTATCTAACATTGCAGCAACAATCCTGACCAAGGTACACCATTAGAAATGCAAGGCGCTGATCCACATGAACGCGCAACCAATCAGGAGTAATATTGTGTGGTACTGAATTCAAGAGCACTGGGCCAAAGTGCACTGACAGAGGCTAAGGTGTATGTACTGTCGCATAGTTGCACCAAAGCTAGCGGGGTATGAAGTATCCGAATAATGTGTTTAAGGATGACAGCAGTCGCTTCCAGAGTAAAATTTATTGCTGGGGAAGAGCAACATTTACTGCAATATTCATCTTGAGACAATATAACCTTAGCCTTCTTTCCAGTGGCATATTCAGTCAGCGCATAATACATTCACTGCAGCTGCCAGTACCAAATGTCTCTGGAGTGAGAAGATGAATGAACCAGAATGTACTAGGCTGGCGCCCCCAGCTATCCGTGGTGAAGAACAAAGGTGGGTAATATAAATCTGGAACTTGCATTTTGCGGAACCATGATTTATTATCATCTATAACCTTTGAGCAATAAGCATCATCAAATAGGAGCTCCAATATCTGGATTCAATGCTCCATTTCAGAGCCCGAATCCAACCAGTAACTATTGAAAAGATTTCATTTGGCCTCCATCTGTGAACAATCCTCATATCGTACAAATCTGTTGTAATGACTATGTATGGAGGCATACTCAATGTTGTGCATCTGATAGAGCAGCATTGCACATAATTGAAAACTTACAGCTGCTTGTATTTGCAGATCTTTACTGAGAGATACTCCACCAAGTAATTAACATACAGACAGTGTACCAACTAAAGCACCTGCTAATGTGCATCGATGATTCTGCATGTATATGGGTAGTTTCCAGGCCTCATCCACCATCTAGTACTTCTGAATGGATAATATTGGCTAAGGAGTCAATGTGAATACATTTACCCACATGAGTGTGGTTGCTACATCATGAGTAGCCCCTTGGTATAGAGAAACATTCTGAACTCCACTGGCTTTGGATTATGGCACATTCTGGTCTCCACTAGACTTTGGTAGCAGGAGCACCTTGGCAGGTACACAGTCAGACTTGCAAAATGTATTGAGGAGTGTTGACTTTTGGTGTTTGCACTATGATGGAGCCATTGCCCAAGCTGGATTTTAAGAATTTGGAAAGGGAGGGCATGCAATGACAGTATTGGCATGGCTCTGTTTCTTTGGCAGCAGAACTCTGTAGTTGGTAATGACTTCTCAAGTTGTGGCTGGCATAGAAGTATGACCCCATTTTGATGATTGAAATCTTCTTCACTGTTCAATGACAATTTACACTATCCAGTTTCCATTCATTTGTCATTGCTGATCTCCTGCTTGCTATCATCATTCTACTTTGTTAATGAAATTGCTGCCATTTGTCATCTTCCATGTAATGCCCCCAGGTATGATTGGGATATGGTTGGAAGTTAAACATTTGATCAGCAATAAAGGTTGGCCATTTTCTTGAATGTGAGTATGAGTACTTTCTCAAGGTGTGTTTTTTGACTCTTCTTTGAATAGTAATTTCTTAGCTGGCTGGGTGTAGGTTTCAGGTAATCAAATAAAGATTAAACTCAGGCAATATGGGAGACAGTATTTAAACATGGAATATAAAATTAAATGAGATAGAATGATGTGAAAGATAGTACAAGAAGGTGAAAATTTTTGAGAAGCATATGATTCAAGTAGTGCCTTGAGAGCATTCAGAAGAGAAATTTGCTATGTGTAATATGCAGATGTATGTTAGTTGTCTGGCGTTGGGATTTAAAAACTATCGTAAGAGCCTGAATAGTTGAATTCGAAATGCCCAATGCGAAATGTTTTTACTCCTATCAACAATGCTATTGATGCTAGAATTGTCCGTTGGTTTAAGTCAACATACATACAATTAAATATGACACACCTGAAGAACTTGTGACATTAACATGATTTGTGATGTTAACTACACCTAGTGCTTGTCGCATGGAGTGCTGAGAACCTGAATGGGAATAAGGGCCCCTGCATATGACTTTTTCAAATATAGTAATGATGTGTGAAAGTTCAATGATTTGAGGTTACTGCAGAGTATAGAATTGTGGCAATGTTGATCATCTGCCAAACATGATAGATTTGGAAGATTATGAGTGATAGTTGAGTATCAAGGGTTCAAACTGAGTGCGTTTCCAATAGGGAAGACAGATGAATCCTCATATATGTTATATACACACGAAAGATACATTTATTTCAATGCTAATACATTCTTTCTGGATGGTGAAGCTATGTTAGCCGTCGAAAAGGCAATATCCTGAGAATAATCGCCACTTCATTCAACCAACAGAGTCATTTCCATGCAATATCTTGATAAGAATATTGCTGCTAATTGATGAGGGAGAGGATTTGGGTGAACAGAGGAGAAATACCAGCATAGAGAAAGAATACTAACATTCAATGATGATTTCGAGTTAATCTGATTGATTCAATCTTTTCTCAATGCCAAGATAGCTGACAAATAGATTATAAATACTCACTTACATTCAGATTTTGCAAATAATGTCCAGTGTGGATTGCACATCATTGAATCTCATGCTCGTTATGTTTTTCACTACTACACAGTTGACTTAAAGTCAATATTGCGTTTGAAAGCTATATGATGGTATAGAGCCATATTGAGATATTTTCTCACAGTGGGCAAAGGGATGATTGCATGCAGTTCTGTGAAAATATAATCCACCAAGGATTGAATTGTTGTACAGTATTCAATTCAATAGCTTGGATTGCAGGTACATGTTACTTTGACAGTTAATTCCACTCTTTAAAGCTGTCATTTCTCAACTTGAGTATTCATAACGTTATAATCTTCATTCAATCTTGGAATTCAGAAAGTTCGCTGACACCTGATATGTTAGTTTATGATTCACAACACATTTAAGGCATTCATGATGTGTGGTGTATGTGAACTTACTGGTGACCTGCTGAATCACTCAGCAGAGATTGCCATTCAAGATTCTCTCTCTCTGAACTCTCTTGATGGAAATCAGATTACATAATCTAGTTTATTCTACTTGTTTTGGCTGCCCATATATTCATTCAGTTAGAATTCTGTTAGATCTGCAATCAAAGCATACAGCATTTAAACCTCTTTGAGTAAGTGGGGTAAATGGGGCAAGCAGGAGTTGCCAGTCATCTGCAGAGTCGCTGAGCAGAATCTGACTTTTGAGTTTCTCTCTGTCATGCTCCAGCTTTTTGAACAGAGCCCAAATATATAAAATCTACTGCTGGAATTGGATGCATAGATTCAAATATACTACTGAGTTACTATCAAGTTATGTGAGGTAACTGATTAGGTAGGGTTGTGCTTTTCTGGTTTAGTGTGCAGTTGCTACATTCCTCCAAAAGACAAGTTGACACAAAGCTTAAAAGTCGAGGTATTTCAGTGCCGGCCTTCACATACCAACATGGGATGGATTGATATGTTTACAACTAATGCTAGGTGGAATGAGCAGTCAACAACTCGATGTGTACTCTCTTATTGGATGACAATGTGTTTGTGCAGTCTCCAATCATTGTAATTCATTCAAAGTTAATGAAAATATGCTATGAATTAAGCAAATGAAAACGGAAAAGTGCACAACAAACTGGGTACATACACTTGGGTGGCTAATTTGTCATACTGTGGTGTATCTGGGTAGGAATAATACGTCAATAATGAATTGCAGCTTGTAAAATATAGCCAGATACATTTCAAAAATATAGAGTTGACTTGATTCTGAGATCTGAGGTGTGTCTGAAATTCAATCACAGGCCATGAAATACCTGGCATCAAAGCTATTAGCTGTGCCAAGAATACCCAAGCTGTATCACACTGTCTGACACTCAGTGTTGTGGATCAGTAGCGCACCTGATCTTGAATCGTATGCCAACATGTGCTACCGCTTTGTCATGAATATATGAGTAGTGTCACATAGTCTGACACTGGTACTTCCTATTGCCTAGACAGTCACTATTTCCAATTTTCACTGGAAAACATACAGTGCACAATCAGTGAAAACAAAATTCAAGACATAGGTGGGATTCTCCAGTATACATGAGAGTCATTGAATCTACCCATCTGATGTGTTAGATTTCTAATTTAGTACAAGGCCTCAGGATTCTACTGTGCCTTCAAAAAGCCACAGATGAATAATTCGAATTCTTTGTAGAATCACATCTTCTGATGTTCCCTTCACAAGTTATAATGAGCTAAGGAGGGTCTTGGAAGTGCGAATTGTATTCCTTGGCTCAATATATATGAACCTTGTCACAATGGCTGAAATATTACCTCATGAAGGATACATTAATCAACCAGTGCCTGCAGAAAATATTCTCCATAACTATTCACCATTTCACCAGCATGCTTTCAATATTACAGATTTCATTATCCAATGAAGCTTTGCTTGTTTCAAGTTATAAAACAAGTGCAAATCAATTTGACTTCATCTCAAATTGTTCACCAAATAAGCAAGAATGCTAAAGCAATCCCTCTCTAACAAATACTTGTTTCAGAAGCAACAAATCCAACATCAACACTTGAATGACTTCAATATGACAGAGGAATCATGTATTTATGCACTAGCTGAAAAATGCACTGGATGCCCCAAAGCTGGAGTTGTCTGGATCTCTAAAAGACATTGGGCAACTGAATTCAGTCTCTGCAACAGATTCAACTGTAGTTCTTCACCAAGAATCCCAGGATAGTATTTCTATACCGCATTCACCGATTTGACAACAGTATTCCCCCATACAATTGACAGTGGCAGCTGCACAACAACCATTTCAAACAGTACTTATCATATCATTTTCGCTGCTATTGTGATATACATCATGCCTACACCAATTTGATCTGCCACTAGCACCCCTGCCATTTCCAAATCACAAACACATCTCCTTACATTAAACTATACTTTCCAATTCTGCCATGCTAGAAACTTGGTTCCAGGTTGGCCTGGACTGGAATACAATTTGCCAGGTACTTGGTTATTTGTCTAATGGAATATCAGACTGCTATTCGCCAGCCTAACTGTCTTATCAAAACACTTACAGTCACATATGTTTTTATTCATAATCAGAAGGGTGCTTATGACTGAATGGCTATTATCTGGATTGAGGACCTCCTCACAATCCACTTGCACATGAAACTTCCATACACCGCTGTCTGGCCTCTTGTCGCCCTCATGATTTCTTTCACTGGCACCAAGGTATGTTGGGCAGATTGGCTCCTACACTTGTGCTTTTGAAATTTGTCACAATGATTGGTACCTCACCGAGATATAGTGTAATGATTACATATGGGTGGAACATACTGTATTCGATTCTTTCAATCCTAACTTACAATAATACTACCACTATTCTCTTGCTTACTATCCTCTGCTGTCTCCAGTCTTCCATCCTACTCAGAACCCCCCAAAGTCTATAAATATAATGATTAGCAGTTGGGTATATCCGGCCTGAACAAGACTACCAGGGATTTCCTTGGCCGGTCCAATTATGTGCTCCATATCCTCCTTCCCTGACTCCTCTCATTTCAACCAACATTGCTTTCAAATTATATCCCAGATTCTACTTAAATATATTCGAACGGGCACAGTTGAAAACCATCTCGCCAGATATGACATAATTCATCAGTTTCCTATTTGCATATTATCTCATATACTCTTTGTCCAATTCTTCCCGCTCCAAGTTGTACTTCAAAATCACTCTTAGACTGTACAATTCTTTCAGATTTCCATCTTGTTGAATCAAATCAACCAGCACCTCCCCATGCCTCATATCTGTCTTCCAGGTTTGGAGTGATCATGGGGATATATGGTCATCTTCCGGCACCCTGTGAATCTCAATCATAAAGGATGTATTTCACAACTCTGGGATGTTAAGTCTCCCCCATTCGTGTGAGTATTCTTTGAAATTTGTCACTGGTCGCTTCTTTCCTTACCTTCCTTTCTTCATACCTCAGTGGTCAGAGTCTGCAACAACATCTCAATCCACTGTCTCCAAATCCTTTTGCCATTGTCACCATCTTTCAATGGCAGTACAATCTCAAATATTGTAATACAATCTGTGACTGCCATCTTCCAGGGAATGGGTCTATTCTTAAGCTGTTTCAAATGGTTCTAACCTCAGTTATTACCCGTATCATTGTTCTACCAATACCCAGGCACTCAAACTTTCTTCGATTTGTTGAATGCACTGTAGTTGGGCAGCCTCATTGTTTTGGCACATTTCCTATATGGGAATATTGTTCACTTCAGGCTGATCGGGGCTTAGCCCCCCACACAACCCTACTGTGACAAATCATCGCTCTAATTATCTGTATTATATACTTCATAAGAAAGCTGTAGTAATGCGAGCAAGGTGCCAATCACTGCGATATCAGTTACTAATAGTTCTGCTGCTCGCAGGGAGCTGGTTGTGGGGAGGTGTGCGAGCGGTCTCCCTGGTCCACCGGAATCAGGTCCTTGTGGAGTTGAGCTGTATGATGTCAGACGCTTGACTGGGTTGTTTCCATGCCGTACTAGAGACACTCAAAGTGCACCAGAAGCTGATGGCCCTTGTCCAGGAAGGTGTAGAGAGGAGAACATTTAATGTCTACTATAATTGCCTTGGGGGATTTTATATCCTTGGCATGGTGGCCCATAATCTGGAAATCCTAGGCTTGCACCTGTGCTGGGTTGTGAACTAAGCATCATCTCAACTGGAGAATGGCGGCAGAGCTGAGGTTCACCTGGAAATGTTTACCGGGATGGAGGGTAACCATTCCCAGGTGGTAGATAAAATTGATTGGCGCATTGCCCAAATGGAATTCTTTTGAAATTCGCATGTCATGAAGTATCATCTGATGATCCCATATTGTCGGTATCACTTCTACCGTGATAAACACGCAACTCAGTGGAGTCATAATCCCCGGCATCTGAGGAGATATCTCCTTCGACATACTGTGTAACTGAGAGGTGATGGTTAATGGAATGTCAATCCGATTTGTAATGCAGCATCAACTGGAAGTATAATGGAGTATTTTGAATGCAATGGTGACCTTCAGTGGAATCTAGGCCCACAATATCCCATTCAGTAGTCACGAACCGTGGTATTTCACTGTACCAATGACCAATGACAGACAGCTTGCAACAATGGAACTTGAATCACACACAACCTGCCATTCTTTGATACATGTTCAAAGTGTTAACCAATGATCTTGGATCAATGCTTGCCTTCATACAGTTCACCACTGTTAATGAAATAGAGGTTATGTCACATGATATCTGCATAAACCAAACAAGAATTACATTAAATTTCAAAGTTAGTACAACTTAGAATTGTATACATACATTGGATGTGTATAACCAGGAACATGATTCAATTGGAGGCTTGTGAATTGAACAGTAACAGAGAATGCTTCCTATACAGCTTCTGGTGGAAACATTTTTCATCTCTGTAGCATCCACCCACCAGTCAAGAATCATTATGGAAGCAATCATCCTCCAAGCCAATCAGCTCTGAACAATCATGAACTGAGAATACAGTTACGTTTTGAACTCCACAATTCATCATATCATGACAATCTGGAATCATTTTCTGCTGCATAGAGGCTTGAGAGTAGGGATGTTAAATTCGCATAGCAACTATAATATAAGCCAACAGTAGTGATTGTGCCTGATGATGTATTTATAATTTGATTACAGTAATGACAAAAGAATCCTTCTCTTCTCTGCTCACAGTTGTGAACAGAAGGTGGGGATAAATAGTGTGTGGGATATAACATATTTCCTAGTATATGAAGAAAACTGTTCATAAGGTGACTTTGTTTTACCGCTCCATTGCATTTGGCAGGGTTCCATACAGCTGAGCAAGTGATATGTGAACATGTGATTGCTTGCATTCAATCAAATATCCCTCAGGCTCTGATCTGGCAAGAATACAATTGCCACTGAGGTGTTATCGAAATTCATGTGAACTCATACACTGACCATACTCTCAATTATCAGCCACACTCTCCGGAAACATAGTTAATACATGATCTGCAAATGGCAGCTATTTGAAGCCAATGTACCGGAGACTCACTACCAAGATTGTCACCCAATGGTGTTGAATGAAGGACAATGACTTGGTTGCATGTAACTACATACAGGCAGGGATCGGCCGGAGCCATCAAGTTAAAACAATATTAGGTACACCTGAATGCCCATCGAGAAGCTATCCATATTCAACTAATCATCTCCCTGCCAGCTTGGTACCTAGTGCACCACCTCCTGAAGATACTAGCAACAAATAATTCATAGACTCCAAGAAGGCCCATCAGATCTGTACCCATGACCCAAAAATGACAAATACTTGTGGAATAGTAGTTGAAGTGGAAAATGCAAAAGGGAATATTTAAAGTTGAGCAACTGGGTTATACAACAAGTATTGCAAGTACTCAGAACACTAGAATCCATGATATCCAACTCACTCCAAACATGACTTTCAACATGGAGAGACCTTCACCGTGAAACCAAAATCTAGATAGAGCCACATCTGATGCATAGACTGGACAAGTTCCAAATCAAAACATTGCAATTAATAGATGCTCTGCACTAGCCAATCTCTGAAGTTGATTTCATGCTCAGTAATGGCAGTTGGATTGGATATCATTTACATTTCTTTCAAACTTTATATTACAGGGATATGCTCAAATTGTTGACAGTTCCTCTTAGAAGGTTACTGATTTGAAACTATCATCGATTATGAATCGGTATTCCTGGCTGATTGGCATGCCCATGGAATATTCACACAGTTGAACACATGTGTTGGTAGTAGGATACCCAGAATCAACTTCCAGCTAGGGCAATGATCGTGCCGGTTATCTGTAAACCTGACAAAACTCACTTGACTAACTTTTAAGGTGACAAGCATACCTGGCAGTTATATCTCATAACTGATAATATTCAATCTGATATCCGCTAGACATCTAAACAGCACAACCGGATTTTCACCGGGTTGAGACCATGTCCCCAATACAGTTCCAAAATCTATGTACAAACATGGTATAATGTATATGAAACTGGGCTCTCCCCACTCAGGAATGTTGACATTACTGGGCCCTGGTTGAAATGAGACTGAGCTGATGAATTCTGGAGACTCTGTTACCCTGTATTGGCTGCTTGATTCCGGGATTATCTAGAACAAGTCATGGTTGATCACATCTCATATGGCTTATGCCCAAAGTGTGCAATTCCTCAAGCTGCACTGATGGGGCACTCAACTTTTGGCCTACTCAATAACTCAAGAGATCAGCATTTGTGTGAAGAAAATTTTGTCAAAACTAATCTGGATGCTCTGAATACTCTAGGTGGTCATCCAATCTGCAACCAGTTCTGGCAATGCCCTGTCTGCATTATCTAGCAGCTTTGGCAATCTGATGGATTTCATCCACTGCTTCTGGGAGTGGCTGAGGACTTATTTAACTAGCTACTCAAATATCTGAAAGCTAGAATTTGCAAATATCAATGTGATATTTGATTCACATCAGTACAATGATTTCAAGGCCCATATTACTTCTCTAAACCATTCAAATCAACCCAACACGGTACTTGACAATGGCATGGGATCGATGGAATAATCGAAATACTGGCTGTGAACTGCCCTCTAATCCTTGTCTGTTCAAATACTGTTTGAAAGACTGCAGCAGAAACAGCCCCGAATACATTAGTAATGTGAGCAGTACAAGCATCATTTGAATTCTGACAATATGTTAGCCTCCAAAATCGCTCCAATGTATCCCTCATAGTACTGCCAGATGCACTGAAGTGATTTAACCAGAACAAAGGTGTTTTTTGACACCAGAAAATGTTGAAATCTGCGCAGCCCAGAGTAGATGAACAGTAAGCAACAGAATCCCATCAGCTGCAAGACCAGATAATTCATACAATCTGAGCTGCAATTTATGTTCTGGTCTATAGGGCTGGAAAGGTTACTACTACACAATATAGGCAATTTCAAGTGTGCCTCAGCTGAGCCCAACAAGCAGCAAAGAATTGTTTTGTTGCTGATTGACTGAAGATAAAAGAGCAACTCACGTATGAAATACATAAGGTGATACTGATTAAGCACATGATTTCAAATATTTTTCTTCCAACATCAAAAACAATAACCATTGCAAACAGTGGGGACTAAGACAACCATTCCCAAAAGTATATACTCTAATGACATTAGCAAAATGTATTTTAGTCACTGGGAGCCTCCAGGAGTGGGTGAGAGGAGGCGGAGTGTAAACTTAGAAGCATCGATTTCAGGAGAGAATGAGACCCTAGGAGGGCATTCCGGCCGGCCTGGGGAGGAACTGGGAGCCCTGATGACTGGTATGGGAGCACCATGGGAGCGGTTGTGATACGTTTGGGAGCAGCTGGGACTGTCGCCCAACCAATGTGGGAATCCCAAACTAACTCGGAGAGATGCCTGGGTCGTTATGGAGATTGATTCGAAGGACTGCAGGGGCCATCTGAGATTCACCTGATGCACCCTGAGAAATAAGAATACCCTCCATGTATGATGCATGGATCATTGTTCATTATCAACTTCTAAATCATACAATAGTACCCAGCATTTCATCCAACATTCTATTGTTTGCATTGCTACATTAAGGGGAACCAAAGAAAATCGCGAGTGATTCAAAAATGAACGCAGGTAGAACCGAAAAAATGACCCGACTAAGCGATCGGAATGATATCATTCGAACATAGTCCCAATGTCATCCCCTAAATCTCCCATCTCATCAGGGCCTACAAACACAGGAACACACAATTCATCAACAGCAGAAAGAAGCTGGAGGCGCTCCCTGAATTTCGAAATGATTCGAGCCTGGCGAGAGGGTGAAATTGAATTCTATTGTCGCTTGGCTCGATTTGTGATATCTAAACAGTTGGAATTGAGAGGTTAGCTTGCCGTGAATCAAAATGGAGTTTGAAAGGCAATTGGATGAATTCAGAGGAAAATGAGGTGCACCAACAGGAAAGAAGGAGTGCCTGATTTGGAGTGGAGGGTGAGGAAGGGGAGTGCTGATGTCGATGGAGGAGCACGGAATGTTATTGAGGAGCGCCTATCTGGTGGAGCAGCCATCCATGCTGAGCATCACCGAAACGGGAGGGAGGTAAAGAGTCTGCAATGAAATAGAGGCGCTCCTAATCGAGGTCAGAGAGGGGATTGAGGAATGCTGAATCAACTATCGATGTGCCAATCCAGACTGAGGAGCGCCAACAGGGATTGAGATGCGACTATTCCAGTGGAGGTGCACCATTGGGGAGGTGGGTACGAAGCAGCCCACCATGTGGAATTGATGAGTATTGCAGTGGCTTCTGCAGTAATACAATCTTATCACTGTGGAGGGGCAAAATTTACCTTTATATTCATCTTGAGAAAACATAACCGTAACCTTCTTGCCAGTGTCACACTCAGACACCGTACAATGAATTGCTGCGGCCACCATCGTTAATGTCTGCAGTGAGAGAGGTTGAAAAAACTGCAATGTGGTTGGTTGTCGCCCCAGGCTATTAGCGGTGAAGAAAAACTGATGGTAGATTAAGTCAAGAACTTCCATCCACATGAACCAGGACTTCTTATCATCGATGTCCTTCGAGAGATAAGCATCATCTAACAGATGCTCCCTAACTTGGATTCAAAGCTCGGTCTCTGATTCCAAATCCAACCGGTAACTACCGGCAATAGTTCGACGAGCTCCATCTGCCAAATGCCCTCGAATGGTACTAATCTCTAGTTTTAACTATGTATATGTCTGGGGTTATCATCATAAGTCCAATCGGGGAGCAGAAAACAGAATAAACACTTACAGCTTCTCGGGTTTGCAGATCAATTTTAAGAGATGGACCACCAGGCAATTGACACACAGATGGTGAACCAATAGGAGCACCTGCTAATGCCCGCTGACGATCCTGGGCTTCAATTGCAAGTTTCCACTCTTTCTTAACCATCGAGTACTTCTCATCGGAAGTGATTGACCAGGGAGTCTTTGGGAATACGATTGCTGCCATGTACTGTTTCGCTACCTCAACAGTTGCCTTTTGGTGTTGAGGAACGTTGTGATATCCACTGGCCTTTGGTTGGGGAACATTCTGGTCTCCACCAGCCTCGGGAAGTGGGAGGGCATGGGGGGGTATAACATCAGACTCGCATAATATGTTGATGGTTGACTTTCGGCATTTCAGCCATGGTGGTGCTATGGCCCCGGCCGGATGTCGCAGATTAGGAAGTCAAGTGCCTGCAATGACAGTATCCGCATGGCGGCATTTCTTTGGCAGTGGAACCCTTGTAGTTCGTAGTGTCTTATCACAGCGCACCAAGTTGGGATCTAGCACCTCTCTCCGGTCGCCCAAATCGTATTCTTCGATGACCGATGAGAAGGTGGGCTCACCAACGTCATTACTTTCGTCCTCACTGATCTCCCGATCGGAATCGTCATCATCCTGCTTAATAAGAACAATTATAGCTTGGACATTAGCAATCTCCATCACTCTACTCAATGGCTGGGTTGGAAGTTCAAACATTTGATTGGCCATGAAAATTGGCTGTCCACTTCAATGCACGTGAAGTGCTCTCTCAAGGTGCGCTTCTTGATTCTTCGTTGAATTGTGATTCCTCACCTGGTTGGCCGTAGGTTCCATGTTTGATGATGGTGAAGTTGGAGAATGTAGACAGAAGTATATAACGGTAAATATAGTGTGATGTATAGTAGAATAAGGGAAACATAGGGCAACAAAGTAACACTCGGTCGAGGAGGATGCAATTCGACGTGTACCTGGAAAAAGTCCAGGATGGCCCAGGAGGATGCAATCTGAGGGGTGCCTGGAAAGAGTCCGGAAGACATGTAGGCGGTGCATATTTATATGGTCAATGCTAGTTCTTTGTTGTGATTTCGGAAGCGTCAGGTGCACTGGATGAGTTGGAGTCTTCGTGACCCCAATTCCGGAATGTTAGCACTTGTATCCAAGTACACTATTGATGCAAGAATTTGAGCTTGGCGTAGTGCAAAATATCGACAATTGAACCAGATGTGCCTGAAGATCTCGACACACCTGAAGAACTCGAAACATTAACAAGGTTGTATCACGAACTAACTCTTATGGCCGGACATATGGAATACTGAGAAATGGGTTGATCATGATCCTCCCCTGCATATGACTCCACCAGAGGTAGTTTATGGTGCCTCTAGTTCAAACATATGAGTGGTGACGGCGTGGCACAGAATTGTTGGTGTGTTGAAGGATCTTGCACGACTTGGACGGAGGATAGAGTTGGAACCTTGCTGAGTGGCAACACTTGACATTAAATGGGTTCAAACTGAGTTTGTTGCTAATAGTGGGTAAATATGAATCTCCGAATGCGGTATAGCAGTCGGATGGACACCTTATTTTCATGATATTCTGTTGTTTTAGGATTCTGCAGCAAAGTTAGCAGTCGATTAGGCAATGTCGTGGGCAGAACTTCACTTTCAGCTATCCGAGTCTGCTGGATTCACAACATGTATGCAGTCAGTGTAAGAGAATAAGGAGAATTTGGGTTTACAAAGAACAGATTCCACATTGAGAAAGAACAGTGAAGGTACGATGAAGATTCAGAGGTAATCTAACCGATTGCAGTTGTCGTCAATGCCAATATTTCTAGGCAATGGGTCATATATAGTCACTCACATTGAGATGCTGCGTATACTATCTTGTATACACCGCATCGTTCAATCCCAAACTCATTATAAGTCTTAATGCTACAATGTTGACATAACATAAATATTAAGATTCCAAGCAGTGCATAAGAACAATATGAATGAATCATGAGGCTTCATCTGACAGCGGAAAGACGAATAACAGCATGCAGTTCCGGCCAATTGAGGTGCAGCAAGCATTGAATCGGCACACAGGATTCAATCTAATGCAGTGACTGGGATTGCAGGCTCGCCTTACTTCAACAGTTACTTGTACTATTAGAAACTGCCTTTTCTTAACTCGAGCTTTCATCACCATTTGATCTGCATGCACTCTTGGGATTGGATGTTGGAGGAAATCTGATATTGTCTGATTATGATTTGCCACAAACTTCATGCGGGAGCTAGCCGGTCACCGATTGAGCCGTTTAGCAGTGACTGGCATTCAGATTCTATCTCTTCGAGCTCTCTTGATGGAAATCGGTACACATAATGAATTTTAAGATATGGGTTTTTGGTGGCCCAAACATACATCTTAGTCAAAATATAGTTAAGTGTGCCTTAGAAGCGTTGTGAATTTAAGCCTCTTCGAGGAAGTGTGGTATACAGATGGGTGGGAGTTGCCGTTTATCTACAGAGCCGCTGAGCAGAAGCTATCTTTTGAGATCGGCTCTCTCAAGCTGCAGCTCCATTTCAGCGCTCGAAGGAGAGAAGCTATTTCAAAATTTTGAAAATGTATCGGTCCGAACTTACGTCTTAGTCAAAATCCAATTCAGTGTGTTTAGTTATCGCCTACAGCTGTGCATCTACGGTAAGTGTGTGGTGGACACCTTCCTCGAATGGATGGGTTGACACGGAGCATGACAGTTATCGCATTATAGTGGCGGCCGTCACATACCAATCAAGCATAGATTCAGATATTTGCCGAGGTTGAGCGGGATGAGCAGCGCTGGCACCAACATGTTCAGTCTCTGAATGATGGACACTCCGTGTGTGCTGGCAGGCACAGATCCAACGCATTCAAGAAGGAAGAAAATATGCTTCGGATGGAGCAAAATGAAACACTCAAGGGTAATGCGAAGTGGGTATACACGGTGCAGAGGCGTGTTTGGAGTGGAAAAGCTTGTATATCATAAGTCGCGGCTAGTCGAAATTGGCCGTTGAATTGCCTATGCGTGCGGTGTCATATATGAGCTGTGCCTGAATTTTATCTCTGAGCAAGGAAAGACTCGGCATTATTCTTTGAGTAACCCTGAAATACCCCAGCCGTCGCGCAGGATACAATTCATCAAGTCGATTTCGCTCAGACCGTCTTTCTATCCCTGGATGATTAGATATATACTCTGCTGGATCTGTCTCAGGAAAGTTAAAAGGTTGATAGCGATTCTCTTTTGGAATTGACTGTAAATGCTGCATCATTGTGGATTCAGCGAATATCCCGAATTGTTTTGCGAGTCTAGTGTCCGGCGCGCCTGAAATTGACACGTAACATATATTATGAATTACACATGGAGGTTCAGGCGCAACTGAACTTTGAATCCCGTGCGGGGATGTAGGTACCACGAATCCACACGGAAAATATACGATGAGCAGTGTCTGCAGCGTCGACAGATTCCGACAATGCAAGACATATGGCACCGCAGAATTTGACTAAGTCGACCATTCAACCGGCGCACCTGACACTCATCACCGATTGGATTGTGCGAATGACGCTACGGTTCAGCTTACCAGTAATCTGTTGATCATTGACTTCATCTCATATAGCTTACAATGATCAACTGATAAGAAAAGCAATCGAACTCTAACCAATACTCCTGGACTCCTCTCCAGCTCCGTATTCTCCATACCATTTGCCTATTTTGTATCGGTTGGTGAGATTCTGTTGGTTGAATGTTTAAAGAGGCAAACCATGATTACACTGCCCTAATAATTATCATTCATCGTCACCATCTGACGGCACGAAGTCACCATGCTACGTACGCTGCTTCATATGGTCCTCCTGACACTCTAGCATGCAGTATATCATTGAAGTCGTGATGTTCGGTCGGCTCATCAGACCATTCAGGACTGTCAATTGAGCCACTCCAGAGTGCTGGGGGAGATCACTCGCTCTGTTATCATAACCACCAGGTCCAGTTTTGAATAGCCATGAGTGTGGAACTCCGTTTTGCTCCAGTCGGACAACCCGTGCAAAGTCCTGGCACTGCTTATTCAATACCCAGAACTTCTGAGTTATTACCGCATAGTTTGCTGCTCTGGGATTTAGGCCCATCCCGCCCAGTCTGCGTGTAGTTACGAATACGGAGTGATTTGGCAAATCATGGAATTTGAGCTGCATTTCTGTCCGCTCATCGTTGCCTATTCCTGCATACATGTAAAAAATATCCAAATGATCCGCAAATCACTTTGTAAGCCACCACTTCAAAGGACAAACTTGGCCAGGAAGAGGACCAAATAGCACCGCCTTTTGAGAAGGAGGAGCATGAGGCAAGGCACTTTTATATCGTTCAGGTTCATGCAGGAGCGCCTCATTTGATGCTTCATCTTCATCATGTTCGGGATACTCCGCCTGTGCATTGACAAGCATTGGAAGAAATCAGTCTCTCAGCGATTTGAATATCGGAGAATCCTCCCAAGTATCGAGTGGCCATTCATTCAAGCAGTGTTCTGAGACGTCATCCAGATCTTCGGTGTCTCCCAATACCAACGAGAAACGTGCCAGCCACCATCTATGTACCCTCCACGCTCCTGAAGCACCTTGTGAAGTGTATATTTCCACCAGGGTCTTTAGTTTAGCTTGCTCATCCTCATTCCATTCGAGATCAACAAGGTGTGCATTCTCCTGCGGTATCTGAACTAGTGATTTCCCATTCGCCAGCTTCGATTCTGACCACCTCCTTATTGTCCAGGGCTTTGTGAATTTGATCAGCCGGTGTGCCGCATGCTGTTGCGCGTCCTGGTCGTCAGTCCAGATGGGATGCATCAAACTCTTCACTACGGAATACAGTGCCTCGGCGCCGTGCTTTCCCATCTCACTCTCATCCTCTGGATCTTCAGGCGCACTTGAAAACAGCCACATCGACTGAAATCACCAGTCATAGAGTGAATGGAATCCCGGCGTTGCAGCGAGTTGAAGTTTGAACCCAATTCTCACATTCATCGCAATTCGCCAGCCCATACTGTGTTTCGCCATGTACTGATCAGACTCATCAAAAATCCCAAAACTCCATGAACAGTGTGAGAGTTGGCTGTTGCTGGATGGTTTTGCTCTCGATGTCAAGGTATCATACGACACAAGATGGATATTCCATCAATTTTCCGGCATGTCAATACTGGTGTTCAGATCCTCGTGGGTGAGATTCGCATTTTCCTCGTGCAACAGGTAAATGAGTTTGATATAGGTTCCATATGTCATCTCGTCAATGACACTTTTGAATGTCTCTGCAGCTCTGGGCATTGTTACCACCAGGATTGGTTCAGAGGCTGATGTTAGCGCTGCATGGCCCAGTGGTGGAGTTGACTGGATCTCTCAAAGGGGGCGGGGCACTGAGTTGTGTCTCTGCAACGGATACGACTCCCACTCTTTGCTGATATTCCCGGGAAAGTCCTTCTGTGCCAGATTAGCCAACTCTGCAAGGGTATTCCCCCACAAAATCGACAGTAGTAACCCCATTACAATTTTCTCAGTAAGCACTTTGCATATCATCGCTGCTGCCACTGAGGTGAAAGTCTTTCCAAGACCCATTTTGTCCGCCACCAGTGCTCCTGGCAGATCAGTATCCCAGACCCACCTTCTCACAATAAACCATAAGGCCCAAACCTGGTGCGCCAGAAACTTTGTTCCGGGCAGGGCTAGAATTGAATACTTGTGGCCTGGAGCATAGTCATCTATTGATTGGGAAATCGGATGGGCATTCAACAGCCAGCATCAGCAACAAACCTAGTTTCCGTCAGGAACACCCGGGTGTTCCTGCCGGCCCTGAGAGCTCTAACAAAACCTCATACCCTCGGATGGAGAATCAAATGCGACCCATCTCCCAAGCGACGGGTCGCGTTCCATACTTACCCTGCGACGGCTAGTATTGGAAGTCTCTTATTCTTGCACCACAATGAGTTGTATATTGCCCCGTGGACGCTGACGCAAAGTGAAGCAATCGCCGCCCAAGAGTTGTGATTCGTTTACTTTGTGTCTGGAGTGTGGTGATGTATACCCACCGTCAGAATGATACGTGTGTATCACTCTTCGCAAGGGCGGCAGTTACGCTGTAGCTGGTTACTCAATGCCTAGCGCAGTGTATGCCTTTCTTCTCTCGAGTGCCACATTTGACATCTCCGCTATTGCTATTCATCAGATGCCGCAGTCTCCCACATATGTTTAACTTTGGGATTTGTCACATAATACAATGCAGTCTTCGCTTCGCATACATCGCTGGCCGTTGCATTTGCTTCGCCATTATCATATTTTCCAGGTCAGAAATATACTGTCCAATCTTCACACTCTCTAGCACTATGCCCTCAGTCATACAAATTCTGCGTTGATCCATCATTGGCTGGCGTTGCTTCATCCAGCTCATCCGCATCCGCATGGTCGCCGTCATTGCCCTCATACCTGTTGACATCAATGGTTCGCAGGTCAAGCCTCTCGGGTTCAGTTCTGGCCTGTCATTGCCGGTTGGCGGTGAGGGTGGCATAGCTCGTGTCAATTTCTTCACATTGATTGTCGTATTCGTCGCTGCCCCCTGGCATCCCGAAACGCAGCTCGTCATCCGTACAATTATTGTCTGTCGGGTTATTTGTGTCAGTGCATCCAATCTCAGGCTCCTCAAGCGCCACCTCCGAGGTCAAATAGTCAAGCAGAATAGCATTGGCAACACCCATAGTTTCCGTGCTGATGACCTTGGCACGCGTTGGGTTCTCCGCCTGTTGAATCGAACACTTGACTGTAGCAAGAGTGTTTTAGACACCCTCTGTTGGTAGCTCTCCGGTGGTGTGTTCCAGGTATTCACCAAGAATGTATATGTGTCTGCAACACCAGGCGTGGTTAACAGCTTGCGATGCATTGAAGAGAAACAGGATGTGTTCCTACCACCGTCGTGCATGTAGTTGAAGTCGTTTGAGCGATCAGCTCTGTCCACTTTCGTCTTTGACTTCATTGGCACAATGTGAATCGGTCCGGAAGCCACATGCAAACCTCCGAGACTCCCCGGTAGCACTCACCAGTGCTTCTAATTACTTCCAGATGCTCCCAGGCCTCTCTGGAGCTTTGCACTGTGCTCTCAGACTCTGCAAGAGCATTCTCAGGATGCTACAAGATTGACTAATAGAATAGTCAAAGTTTGGAGCTGCTGAGACCTCTGCGCAGGTCTGCAGGAGACTTCAAATGCAGCTGGGACCTCAGCGCAGGTCTACATAAGACATTGTGAGCAGCTGAGACCTCTGCGCAGGCTTGGCGGGAGACTTGGTGGCATATTCACACAGCAGCAGTTCAGGGGGGCGGTGGCGGCAGCGGGGTTTATGTGCGTTCTCTTATTCTTCCATTTCTGTTCTGTTGGAACTATCTTCCAAATTTCATTGCGCAGCGGAGATGAAGGGTCGCGGAGCAGGAGCTCCGATATCTAGCCAGCTCGCCTGGAGGCGGAGGGGGTATTCAGGTCCTGTCATACTCTAGTAAGAGTGAACACAGTATGAATAAACAACAGCAGTGGTTCTTAGGGTTCCACAACCACAATGCATTTCGTTTATCATATTCATCTTTGTTACACTCACAAGATTCACTACATCATATTATGGCATATATTATCTAAGTGTCTTTATATAAATACATACAGAGATGAACTCAGCGACAGCGAGTATATAGTTGGGAAACCCCCGGGGTAGATAGACATCATCGCATTATACGAAATACACACTCTTTTTTTCCCAGCTCTTGATCTGATGCACCCTTGCCGAGCTTTCATAGATCCATGCAATGTGTGCAGTTCCTCACCCACTGTTGCCAAGCGTTCATTGATCGCACCCATTATGCGCGATCCATCATGGCTGGGTACCCTTTCATATGCTCTCACCCTTCTCCTATTCTCTTGGAGCGAGTTTGGAGATGCACTTGGAGGCCATGATATTGGGAACTTGGAGGCCGTAATCGAGCAGATTTGGAAATACACTTGGAGGCCGTGCGAGAGCGGGTTTGGAGAACTGGTTGCACGCAGTCATCGAGCGAGTTTGGAGATATGCACTTTGAGGACATGAGAGGGCGAACTTGCAGGCCGTAATCAAGCGGGTTTGGGGATTCACTTGGCGGCTGTGATCGAGCGGAGTTTGGAGACGCGCTTGGGGGCCGTGATCGAGCGAGTTTGGAGAGGTGGAGTAGAAGGCCATGAGAGTGCGAACTTGGAGGCTGTGATCGAGCAACTTTGGAGATGCACTTTGAAGGCAATGATAGAGCGAGATTGGAGGAGTACTTGGAGGAGGTAGATCTGGAGGTGGTAGTTTGGGAGGGAGGCGAGATGGGAGCTGAGACTACTTTCCTTGGTTAACTCGTAATTGTGGGGATGTAGAGAATTGACTACCACATAGTCTGCCGAGAGATGAGAGACTGGCTGGGAGCGGGAGACAGTCGATCCTGAGATGATGCAGTACGCGGTTTATACAGTACTCAATGTATGCTAGACCCGGTGTATGCTTGTACTTGGTGGATGCTGTACCTGGGGAGAACTCTTGATAATTGCATGGAGAGATAGAGAGGGATGACTTAACTTCGTGTTCTTAGGTGATGGTACAGTTGAGGACGAGAAAGAGAGAGATGAGAAGAGATGGGGGAAAATCATCATGAGAAACTGGGACTTAAGAGAATTTCGTGTGCAGGTCAATTCGCTATCCCTGATATGGCAGATACGAGTCCCGATCCGGCGTGTAATTACTCCGATTGGAGGACTTCCCAATCCAATCACGCAGATCGAACCCCTGATTTGTCATGTCCGCTCATATCCACCACATCATTCTCATCCTCATCCCGTATCTCTCTCTGTCTCGTCCATAAATCAACTATCATCGCAGAACAAAATGTCAAGTCATCCCTGTCTATTTCTCCATGCCATGATGATGAGTTGACACCGAGTACAGCATACACCGAGAGAACAGCATACACCAAGTACATCATATCCCAAGTACAGCATTCACCCAAGATTGTTCGTCTTCCATTCATTCTCATGATTAGGAGTTGACCCCAGAATGTAGCTTCAGCTTCCGATGCACCTCCCGACATGATCGACCGCCATCAGCCAGCCCTCCATGAGAGCTCAAAGGTTAAGCCATATTGTCACATTCCCACGGTTGGGAGTTACCAAACTGTTGAATAAAGTCTCAGCACCCAGCGAGCCGTCCATCGACCGCCTCCAAGTACTGGTCCAATCTTGCTCAATCACGGCCTCCAAGTGCGTCTCCAAACTTTCTCAATCACAGCCTCCATGTGTATCTCCAAACTCGTTCAATTACGGCCTCCAAGTTCGCATGATCATCGCCTCCAAGTGCATCTCCAAACTTGCTCAGTTACGGCCTCCAACTTTGCACGAGCATGGCCTCCACAGTGAATCTCCAAACTCGCTCGATCACGATCCCGGAGTGCATCCCTAAGTTCACTCGATCAGGGCCTCCGAGTGTATCTCCAAATACACCCGATTACAGCCTCCAAGTGCATCTTCAACTTCACTCGACCACAGCCTCCAAAGTACATCTCTGAGTTCACTTGGTCGTCATTTTTGGGTGCACCTCCAATTGCCCTCAAGCATCGCCTGCAGCCAGTCCAGATATACTGTGTGTAGATGGGTAGCTATATAGATACATACATACATTGATACATGGAAGAGAATACACACTGAATACATGAGATTTAACAAATGTTGAACAAGGAGTAGTAGCCATGATTTCCAGGTGCACTAGCCGCGTTCCCAAAGAAGATGTTCTTTTTCCCAGACTGCTCTACTGTGATTCGAGGTGCTCCCAGACTTGTTGCCGGCGCTCCGAGGCTTGTTATCAGCACACCCAGACTGGTCGCCGGCGGTCTCAGACTTGTCGCCGGAGCTCCCAGGGGCTCTCACGTGCACCCAAAGTTCTCTGCGGCACTCCGAGGGGTTCCCAAACATATCACAATCACTCCCATGGTACTCCTGTATGAGTCATCAGAGATCGCAGTTACTCCAAAGGCCGGCCGGAATACCCTCCTAGGGTCTGATACTCTCCTGAAATTGATGCATCTATGTTTACACTCCACATCCTCTCAGACACTCCTGGAGGCTTTCAGAGACTAAAATACATTTTGCTGACGTTGGAAGCTTTCGGAGGAACACCATTGTTCTTTTACCACTCCAGGAGAGCATGGTGCAACACAGTGCAGGTAAACATGATCAGTGGCGAGGGAATATGACCCTCCTTGTCGTCAATGAAGGAATTATTAAATCCATCAGTATACTTACCGCGGTTATTCGCCCAATGATAACATTTGATGTAGATAAACCATGTGATTGCTTCCACCAGGAAGTAAAGTGGACACTGGACAATTGTCTGCAGCTTTCCACACTCTCTGTGTTGGATTTGGACCGCGTACACCACCTTCCACACCCTCTGCCAAAGGAAAAAGATACTTATTGTCTGCCAGAAGGGGATCAATGAATTCCAAATGCTCTGCATCAGATTCAAAGCGGTGGAGACCATAATGCTCTGCTATATTGTCCCCTGCTGATTGAGTAAAATGGGATATATCTTTGTCGACTTGTGCTGGAACCTGGTACCAGTTTGGCGTGTAATATGCAATGTGGGCCATTGCTTCAGCATGCCTCTTTCAAGATCTCCTTTGTGCGTGCCTCAAACGCTATGGACCAAATGTTGTTTTGCTGCATCGCAGTTTTCCAATACTTCTCTAATATCTGCCAGTGTAGGGCTTCAGCAAATACATTCGAAACATGTCGCATTGCAAAACTCACCGTCTCCAAGTCGCTTTCGCTCACAAATGGCAGTCTGTTCAACATATAGAGCTCCATCAGTCTGCCGATTGCAAAGACAAGACGCATCATGTCTGAGTGACCAAATCGAGGGATGCTGTGATTGCCGGAGACCATTGATCAAGGTGTAGACACCGCCTGAGGTTGCAATTGCCACTGCCTCTGTCTCTGATTCCTTTCTGTAGCTTGCGTTTGCAGTGGATTGTTATTGATCGCGCGGGCTTCTGGATTAGGGTTGGGGGTAGGCAGGTTTTCAGGACCTCTGAGAGTACTGGGAGTGCTAGCATTGCTGGATCCGGGACTGGATACCGCGTGACGCGTTCAGTCAGTCAGTGAGGTTCCTCCGGGTGCTGGTGTGCCATGACTGCTTGAACCCAGCGTAGTGGTTGGAGTATATATTGATCATCGCTGTGTCGCAGATGGGGTTGAAGTTACACGTTGAGTGATATCTGCCACGCCAGAATCGTTCAGCAAAGATAAGGAGGTGGAGTTCTGACGATGGATTGTAGAGACTACGGAACTCCATCCTTGAGAGTGAACCCTCTCGCCAGCCGGTGCGGAAAAGCGTCTCATAGCAGGAGTAAACTCGGAATTCCCCGGAGGCCTATGCTGTATCTGTGTCTGAAGAATTTGTTGGACCGGAGTCGTGTCAGGATTTGAGTTGGCAACAAGTCCGGGTCACCCACTCGCTGCCCGGATCGTGGCCGGCAGCTATGTTCGGTTTGGTTCCTGACCTGGCCGAAAACCCGACTCGCTTTGTCTTGGCGGGTTTGTTACCTGGACCAGACATAAACACATGGGTTTTCGGCCGGGTTGGAACCGGGCAGCAGTGCCAACTTTAAAGTTCCTACACCTTGGGATCCGATTAAGTATTTGAGTTGTCATCGTATTGTAACCTGATCAGTATGTAGATCGAGCTGTTCTGGCCGCTCTTTCACCTCCTGCATTCCAATTTGAGATCCGACTGATATTCGTTGAGTGGCTGTGGAAAAACGGCAAATTGAAACCAAAATTAGCGGATTTTCGATACCGACTCAACGATCATTGGTCGGATCACATATCTGACATCGTCAGGTAAAAGAGCGGCTAGAACTGCCCAATGTACGTACTGATCATGTCATGATACGATCAGAACTCAAAAACATAATTGGAGGCAAAGTTGTGATGTCAAAATGCCGGGTTGTTGGTGGTTAAACCGGCCCATTTCCAATGGGACGGGTTTCACGTGTGGTAAGACTTGTTGCCACAGTCCGGTTCCCGGCGGAACTGGAACCGGAACCGACCCTGGAATTTGGACCCATTCCTAACAGTAGTCGGGGTGAGAGCTCTGGGAAGGCATACTCCGCAATAGATTTTCGACGTTAAGAATGTAGGAATAATTCCCACTGCATCCCTATGCAAAGGCAGGCGATATAGCCTCCTTTTGAGCGCCCAGGGACTGATTTAAAACAAACGGGAGGGGCAGTATATACCGCGCTGGACTCTAAATCACAACCGGCCGTGAAGGTACTCGGGGATGAGATCCCTTGAAAACCTTCGAATCATCGGGGTTTACTGCCATCAGATTAAACCCAGATTAAACTCACCATTGATATTCACTGTTATAGCGACATCTGAAGGTCTACTTGCACAGCTTGAAGGGTGTTGATGCCGTCTTGGCACGGGTATCATAGTATTTCAGTCGTTCTTGGCACAATACTTCGAACCATTGACTGTGAATATCTTCAGCTTCCTGGTGGAATTCCCCATTTGGCAGAGCTAAAAGCATCCCAAAGCGAACAATGACGTATTCTGTATTGTATGACATCAGTTGCTTGTGCTTTTTCCGCCACTTGGCGTGTTGATAGCAGTGTTGGATGGCCGCACAGTTGGGACAAGCTGAGAACTACTCTGTTTGCTCCGAGATGCATGAGGTTTGATTGGTAAAGAAGGTATAGGATGCCAAAACAATGCCCGGCGTTGTAAACTGTCAGTACCGAGAGTACTAAATCTCATCTTGAGGCTCGTCGTTCATGGGGTGCCTGGTGGTTGTGCAAGATGAAGGCTGGGCTATATTGTGTTCGTTAACCAACAAAACGCAGGATATGAATCAAAAGTATCATATCTCACAAGTTAAACTGAGAAATTGCTGGAACTCGAGTATAATTATCCCTTCTTCCTGCCTACACCTCCTATCTCTATTCCTCCCGTATTATTCACACCGCCAGCATCCTGAACTATCTCAACTTCACTTGACTCACACAAAAGACCGCCTCTCGTTCCACAACACAACCGATAATCTGCACAACTTTGTACTTTCCCTCCGGGCTTCCTTCCGCTACATGCAACAGTATCATATTGCTTATGCTTTGGATGTAGATTCATTTTTAAATCACAGCGATGGCACCAAAGGGCAGCCACGAAGAAAAGGGGAAGCCTAGGAGAAAGATGCCAACATTGGTTATAAATTGATGCCTGTTGTTGGATCGGGACCATATAGAGGAATTCATCACGGAACGCATCTGTGGACTCATATGAATATACGATGTTTTCCGTGTCAAGGATGAAAGGGCATAGGACCTCTGTTATGATAAAAACTTTCTTGATCCGGTCACGACTCGCTACTTTCCACAATCCCAGCTGATGTGGCCGCACCGCAGAGGGAGGAGTTTGCGTATTCGGGCGCAGTGGGCCCCATTCCGCCCATATATGGAGCAAATGTTTGACAAAACCCGGGCCCAATTGAATTATTGGAGGTGGGACAACCCCCGTGCCTTCGGGAATCAAATTGATTGCTCCAAACTGCAGACAGCCAGCCTGGGGAAGGTTAAACGCACCGGGGAGCATTTCTCTTGATACGGAACCAATGATCTCTGGGCAGAGATTGAGACGCCAAGCTGCCAGCAGTACAAACCAGGCGTCTTCCTGGCCGTTATACCACTGATTTGGGATGAGATGATTGATGAGGATGATGAAGTTGAAAACTGGGCAGATCCCGGAGCACCGAGCGCTGGAAGGAGCCAACCTGGCGATGGCAATGACAATGAAGACACCAAGTGTGACTAGGACATGCAGGGCGGTGAGAACAGAACCACGAACTGGAAGGGAGCAAAGGATGGGAAGGGGAAACAGCTGGCAACAGAGGACGGGAATGAAAAGGGGAAGGCAACAGGGAAAGGCAAGGGGAAGAGCAAGGGGAACTCGAAATGAACAGGTATTGTTGAACAAACTGTAGGGGGAGAGAGCTCGCAGAGCTGTGGAAATGATACAAGGGGGCAAGGGTATAGGGACACTGAGGGCTGACTAGAGCAGGTATAGTTAGACCCAGACGCATCGCCCGCCATGTCAATTTCCTCAGATGATGATACTAACTCTCCCAAGCAGTCGGATGGTGAATATGACTTAGAAAATAATTCTGATGTGGATCTGGGCCTGGAGGATAATGTGGATGCACTGGACGGCGTTGATTTAGACGGCGATGTGGATATGGCAGAGGATGGTGATGATGACGAGGAAGAAGGAGAAGAGGAGGAAGATGAGGAGGAAGAGCAGGAAGGGGATGAGGAGAAGGAAGAGGATGAGGATGATGGTAAAAAACCACAGAAGATTGGCCAGGGAGAGATGGTAAATACATCGGCTGAGAATGTAGCTACCATGGTAGACGATCAGCCAACCATGCTACCTGAGTATGGCCAGGAGATGCGCGGCATACCCCACAGCCACAACCTCCAGTGCCTGCCTCACGGACAGATACCCCGGAGCCTTGCCCATGACCACACACTGTGGTGATGTATCCCCTCAGTGGGCTGCAGTAGTTGCGACTTGTGAGGCGGCAAAAATGTCACCCAGCAGCGCCAACTCTGCGAGAAGCTGTGGCGGCCGCAAATACCTCGGATGTCGATGAAGAACAGCAGACACTGCGCAATTCGGCAGGTGGCGACAGTCTCCCCGATGTCCCTCTCCCCGATGTCCCTCTCCCCGAACATCCTCCTCTCCGATGTCCTCCTCCCTGATGTCCCTCTCCCCAGTGTCCCTCTCCCCGATGTCCCTCTCACTTAGCCATGTGCCGATGTCTGCCCAGGTGAGGAGTAAACCTGTCTTCTCGGTGCAGAGGTGGCGTGCGTTCGGGTTAGGGTCCGGTTCTTGTCTTGTGAGTTTCCTTTGCTGTAATCTATTCATCTCAGGCACTGATTAAGGCATGCGTGGAGGTGTTATGTTCACTTAAGATTTTGTGTATTCCGGCTCATCTGGGTTAGGGGTTGTGGGCTTGTTTGTTTCCTTTGTTCTGATCTAGTTATCTCAGGCAATGATTATTACATGCATTGTGATGTTGTTGGATCGCTGAGGGTTTATTTTTCATTTTGTTCATAGTATTATGGGACATTGCGCATGCAGAGTTTTTGCAACTCCTGGCGTGTAAGGAACCTCCTTGTGATGGTGTTGAGGCTCAATAAATCTCTCAAGTTAGCTGAGCTTATACCCACTCCAGACTGCTCAGGCCCGGCACCAACTTTGGTCTCTTTCTACAGTGAATACTCCACTCCTCACGAGTTGTCGACAATGCCAGTGAAGACCCCTTTCTGTTGCCCCAAATTTTCATGCTGAAAGAAGTTCACCTCAGACAGCCCACGACTTAAACATATCAAATTACACCTTCCTAAACACCTTCAAGTTGCACGCCAGAGAAATCTGAATATTCACAGCACGCCCTGACGGGTCAAACGCGCTCAGCATCGTGAAATCAACCCTAACAACTATTCAGTCAAAGATTTGGACGCGTTTTCCCACCTCGAACACCTTGAAAACATCACAGACTCAGCGTCTCAACCACTGCCACCTCCTCTGCTGTGGAAAAAAACATAACCCGGCATCAGTGCTCCGCTGAGCGATTTCATTGTTGAGCCATGGGAACCCGACGCTCAGGGTTGACTTGAGAGAAACCTGCAAGACACACCCTACTACCCGTTTGTGTCGTGTGACGACTACCAATATATCCAGTGTGGGATCAAGCAGAATGGCATGAAGACGTATTATGACACTTTGCCGAAGATACAAAACACCGCTCTGTGTTTCCGAAACTTCAAAAACGGGAATGGCTTCCAGAAGCCCGTGGCTAGCATGCGAGATCATCAAGCTCCCAAGGAGTGGGAACTGCACCGTCCCGAGGATATGGGATGGAATGACAATAACCAATGCCCTATCAAATACTGCAGTCAAGACATCATCAAAAACTTGACATCGTTGATGCGGCAGACAGACTTCACTGAGAATCTTATTTACGCCTGTCAGGGTTGCATTATCAGCAATATGCCACCGAAACGCCTCTATACCGAAATCCATACTGCCCACTGGTGGTGGGAGACACAGGTAAGGAGCAATATCCGGGGGTGATGATGTGCAACCTGACATTAAGTCAACACTCAGAGTGGGGGATACACTTGTTCCCTTGATGTTCATGTCCAACGGAACACATCTCTCAAATTGTGCTGGCAACAAGAGGGAGTTGCCTGTGTGTATCACGATGGGCAATCCATCTTCGAGGATCCGCCAGATGGCCTGAACGCAGAGCGTCGTAATAGTAGATCTCCTGCCGATTGCGATCCACAACAGCAATGTTCCTCAGAAGCGGCTGGATGAGCACCAGTAAACAATCCGAGAGGTGCTGAACAAAATACTCCGCAGGGTTCTTCGGCCTCTAACGTTTACACGAAATCCCAGCACCGAGAGCTGGTATTACAACGTGCTCTGTGTAGATGGCACCTTCAGTCATTGAAAACCGGTTTTGGCAGCATGGTTTGCAGATTGCCCTGAGTATAGCGACCTACATCGGCTCAAGTGGCATGTCGGTTTTTGGTGCAAGTGTCGAAAGCACGAACTTGGAGATTATGTCCCTCCCGACATGCAACAACCCCGGCGGGATCACAACCTATATCACACGCTCAGTGATGCCAATTTCAAGGTAGCTGATGCCGAACACTCATCGCGCCAGGATCACTGAGCATTCAACGCGTTTCCACATATTCCCTGTCTCGTGAGCGACCTCCCGAGGCCCAACCTCCTCCATACAATGTTGATCAGCATGCTCGACCACCTCCCGAAGTGGACTTTGCACTATACGAAGACGCACAAACGGCACGACGAGTACAATGCAATATGGTTCTACTTGCCTGCTCTCTACAACCTCACACCAAAAACAAGTCAAATGAGGAAGTTTCTCAATGGAATGGGAAGGGGATGCAAGAAATGAGCCGGTACCTGGTCGGAGTTGTAACCCAGTCTCTATGAGGAGGAAACCCTGCTCAGTGTCCCATATTCAATCGTGCAATTGAGTGCACACGGGCATCCCTAGAATTCTATATGTATACTCGATATAAATCTGAAGATGATGCAACATTAAGCTACATGGAAGTGGCCTTGAGTCGTTTTCACAACTTCAAATATGGTTTCTTACTTGGGCGAGCCGTCAATGAGGCGAAGGCCAATACAAATGCCCTGAGAACGGAACTTGTGAAGATGTGAACAGTAGACGAGGAAGCAAATGCGGAGACTTGGACACCGTCCAACATGTGGCATGTAATGATCACCTGAGGGCATTATATCAGCCACGTGATTGATGGATCCAAGGAGTTAGATGCTGACTCTCAACTTTCCGAAGATCCACTAGATGTCTCACTGGGTCAAACAGATTTGTCCACATTGAGCCTTGCAACAGTATTCTGCCAGGAGGCACGAACAAGCACACAAAATGAACCTCAAGGCCGGTTGGAATGCCTCTATTCACAATCATAACTATCTGCCACAAGTCATCACCTGTCAGCGTCGCATTCTCTGGTTCGGAATCAAAGAGCTCAATCTCCAAGCCCTCTCCCAGCGTCGAGAGAACAGAGCTGCCACCTGCAAAGTTCTCATTTCCGGTGCGGATCTGGCTGCCCCTCTGAGCTCCCAGTCAAATGCGAAGCCTGAATTCATGGGACCCCAAAACTGCCATAATGGAAAGTATCCTGACGCTATGATCAAAGACTTCAGAGCATTACTCAACAATACACTAGAAGCAACGCACCACATCGAAATATACAACAGCACGCGGGAGTGTATCAAGCATAAGAATTATAACATGATGTATATATGGGATGAACAACTGCACACAATGGAGCTCTGTATTTACCATTGTATTCAGGCTCAAGTTGAAGGTCTGGAAGGGGAAGGCATATCTCAGTTATGTGGGTGCACAGGAAGCCAGAGCTAGCGCGGAGGGGACCAATGGAACGACTGGGTGTGGATCAAGCAACGCCGAGGGCGGTGTAATGGTGTGCTGAATGGTCGTCTCCCATTGCAACTGCGACAACTATTAAAAATCAAGCTCCTGAATGAGGATGGGGCGCTCGTTGAGTACTGGTTAGCGCTGGCGCTCACCAAATAACCTGAAAACTCACGTCGGTTGGATCCCGTCTCGAAATGTGTACAAGTGAGGAAAGCACCGGTAGCCATTGCTTTGCCAGTGGTCACTGTGGGTAACATCGTCGGCTGCGCGCACATAATACCAGGGATAGCTACTAGTAGTAAGACAGAAGATGGACGGAACAAGTGATGGATTGTGAATGGTCACATAGATCTGGTGACTTGGAATGATGTGTATAATGACTAAAGACAGAATTGCATTTCGCGCGGATGTAGAATTAATGCGTGGCAAGGTTTTCACCCCGTTACCCATCGCATTGCAATCCCGATGCAAGCGCATACCGAATGAACCCATTTCACCGTGTGGTCACAGTTGGCCACGACACCAGAGTGTTAGTGTATAATAGTAGACTGACAGAGCGAGAAGAAACTGTGAAACCGCGATGGGAGGGCGATCTGCAATGCGACACGTCATATTACTGCCAGGTGCAGAGTAAGCTGCCACCGGGATGTCTCTAATGGCTCCGACGGACCGCGTCCTCTCTGACGGAGCCATCCCAACTGGACCGAAATTGTTTTTGCTGATGTGAATGCTTCAACAAGACACTTTTGTTCAACTTTGTTGTTGATAGTGTTGAGAGCAGTATTCAATACTGAACTGGTATTTTCTGGATCAAGGTCCTCCTCGCCATCCTCCACTTGCTCCTAAACCTTCCTTGCACCTTGGTCGGTCTGCCCTTCGTCCTCAATGATCTCTTTCAGTTGCTCGGAGGTAAGTTCCGCTGATGAGCTCGTACTCTGTCGCTGCTGAAATTCATTGCGATGTTAGGCATTTCACAGACCAGCATTTGGACCCAATAAATATGTGGAATACAATCAATTCTATTCACTCAATCAGAACTTACATCAATACTACTGTCAGTCTCTTTCCCACCTGCCTCCTCATCCACCACTCATTCATTTTCATCGGATTCCCCTGAAGTCTCAAAATACTGATTAGCAGTGGGGCATAACTAACCATAACCAGGCTAGCGGGATTACCATGGCCGGTTTTATTACATGCTCCACAATATTGTTCCCTGTAGCTGCCTTCATTACTGCCAAAAATAGTTTCACATTGTGTCCCAGTTTTGACTTGAAGGCGTTTGAAAGGGAACTGTTGAATGAAATCTGACCATATAGAGGATCAATCATCATTTGCCCTGGTGGGTATAAACCCATATACTCTTGGTCCAATTCTTCCTGCGTCAAGTTGCATTTGTATATTGCGGTCAGACAGTATGGTTCTTTCGGGCCACAATTTTGTTTGATGAAATCAACCAGCTCCTCCCAGTGCAGCAGATCTCTGTACGAAGCTTGGAGTTGCATGCTGGATGTCCGGTCGTTGTTGCCGTTTGGCACTTGATGAATCACAACCTTGAATGTTGTATTTGGTAACTCTGGGAGGTTACCTCTTGCGTTTAGCCCGTGCGCTCTCCTGAATCTGTTGCCAGTCACTTGTTGCCTCGCCTTTGTTTCTTCCTCGCCTCCTGAACCTTACTTATAAATTTCTTCTGAAAAATTTCAACCCACTGTCACTTCATCCATTCTGCATTATCGAAATTTTGCAAAGGGAGCCAGGGCTCGAAAGACTCCAAATAATCTGCAACCGCCATCTCCCAGTCCAGGGGTCCATCTTGCAGCTGTTTCAGAAAGTTATGTTCCCGGATAATGGACCAATGCTGCTTCCCAACAAACCCAGCCACCCATACTTTTTTCCATTTGTTGAAGGCACTCAAGTTGGGCTGCCCCATGCTTTTGGCAAATTGCTTCAAGGGGCATTCCGTTCGCTTCAAGCTGATTCGGGCTTTGCATTTGGCCCGGCCCAAGTCCGACTAATCGCCGCTCTCATACTCTGCGTTCTATTCGTCATAGGAAAACCCATGTAATGGAGGCAAATTCGCAATCCCTGCAACATCAGTCCTCCGCAGATCCGCAGTGGGCAGAAATCATTTCATAGGGAGGCTCATGGGGGGTCTCCCAGGTGCGCCAGGAGGTTATCGGGGTGCGGTAGAGGAGTAAGATGTCAGCCAAATGACTGGATTGTTTGGAGGTAGTGCCGGAGGAAGTCGAGGTGTGCCTGGAGATGGCGGCCCATGTCCTGTGAAATGCTGAGGGGGGAACATTTGAGGTCCATCATAACGTTATTGTGGGAAATCATATGCGTGCCACGATGGCCCATACCCCGGATATCCTTGGGCTGCACCAGTGCTTGGTTGTGAGCTTAGTGACATGTTGAATAGGGCATGGTGGTAAAACTGGAGAGCGCATGGAAATGTTGGCTGCGAAGGTGGGTAACTATACGATGGCGGAAGATGGATTTGATTTGTCGGTTGCCCGAATTGAATGTCTTGGCTCGGTGTATTTCCAGCATTATTATCTGATGCTCCCACATTGTCATCTGGGAGTTGTTGTGAGCCAAACGGCCCACCAGTTGGAGCCATCTTGGTTGTCTTCGCCGGATATCCGTGCGTCGACATCATATGTGAACACAAAGCAGGTGGTAAACGAATTATCAATTCAAGTGCTAATGTCGAATTCAGTGTAGTCATCAGCAACAACCCTAGTTTCCGTCACAAACAACCGGGTTGTCCGTGCAGCTCTGACAGCGCTGGCAAAACCTCATACCCTCTGACGGAGAATTACACGCATCCCCTCGCCCAGGCAACGGGTCGCATTGCATAGCATCAGCACAATGTATTTTAGTCACTGGATGCCACCAGGAGTGTCTGAGAAGATGTGGAGTGTAAACTTAGATGCGTCGATTTCAGGAGAGTATCAGACACTAGGAGGGCATTCCTGACGGCCTTCAGAGTAACTGGGAGCGCTGCCGACGAGCCTGGGAGCACCTGGGAGCACCTTGACTTAGAGTAGAGCAGTCTGGGAAAAACTACATCTTTTTTGGGAACGCTGCTGGTGCGCCTGAAAACCATAGCAACTACCACTCGTTGAATGATTTTTAAAACTCATGTATTCACTTTGTATTCTCATCTATGTATCTATGTATCTATATAGTTACCCATCTACACACGGTATATCTGGACTGGCTGCAGGCGGTGCTTGCAAGCAATTCAAGGTACGCCTGAAAATCACACTCGAGTGAACTCATTGATCCACTCCGAGGCCGTGATCGAGCCAGTTTGGAGATGCAATTTCAGATCTTGATTGAGTGAACTCAGAGATGCACTGCGGGGCCGTGATCGAGTGGGTTTGGAGATGCACTTGGAGGCCGAGGTCGAGTGAACTCAGAGATGCACTTCGAGGCGGTGATCGAGGGAGTTTGGAGATGCACTTGGAGGCCGAGGTCAAGTGAACTGAGTGATGCACTTTGAGGCCGTGAACAAGCAAGTCTGGAGATGCACTTGGAGACCAAGGTCGAGTGAACTCAGAGATGCACTGCGAGGCCGTGATCGAGCGAGTTTGGAGATGCACTTGGAGGACGAGGTTGAATGGACTCAGAGATGCACTCTGCGGCCGTGATCAAACGAATTTGGTGACGCAATTGGAGACCGAGATCGATTGAACTCAGAGGTACACTGCGAGGCCGTGATCGAGCGAGTTAGGAGCTGCACTTGTAGCAGGCTATGATCGAGCGAGATTGGAGGAGTACATGGAGGTGGTCGATCTGGAGATGGTCTATGGGAGGCACGGCAGGTGCTGGGACTCTAATCATCGGTTAGTGAACTCGAAACCGTGAAAATGTGACGAGGTGACTTTACCTTTGAAGCGCTTATGGAGGACGGGCTGGTGGCGGTTGATCGGTTGGGAGGTACGCCGGAAGCTGAAGCTATATTTAGGGGTCAACAAGAAATCGAGAGAATGAAGGGAGGACGGACAATCCTAGGTGTATGCTGTACTCGGTGCATGCTGTACTCGCTGGATGCTGTATGCAGTGTATGCTGTACTCAGTGTATGCTGCACTCAGTGTATACTGCACTCAGTGTTGACTCATGATGATGGCATGGAGAGATAGAGAGGGATGACTTAACTTTGTGTTCTTGCAATGATGGTATAGTTGGGGATGAGAGAGAGAGAGATGGTGGATGATGATGAGAACGATATGGGGGATACGAGCGGCAATGAGACATCAGGGGAAGGACTTCTCTGATTGAGTTCAGAATACCTCGTATCGGTGCTATTAGCCGCCTGATCACAACTTGTACATGCCGTATAGGCGATGGTCCATTGACTTGAACACGAAATCCTCCAATTCCCAGTTTCTCATGATGATTTCCCTCATCTCATCTGATCTCTCTCTTTCATGTGCTCAACTCTACCATCACCTAAGAACACGAAGTTAAGTCATCCCTTTCTATCTCTCCATCCCATAGTCATGAGTTAACACTGAGTACAGCATACACCAAGAACAGCATCATTCCAAGATTGACAGTCTCCCGCTCCCAGCCAATTTCTGATCTAATTTCAAGTTAACCAATGAATGGAGTCTCAGCTGCCGTCGCGCCTCCCTCCAAATCGACCGCCTCCAAGTACACCTCCAATCTCGCTCGATCCTAGCCTGCAGGTGCATCTCCAAACTCGTTTGGTCACAGCCTCAGAGTGCATCTCTGAGTTCACTCAATCTCAGCATCCAAGTGCATGTCCAAACTCGCTCGATCACGGCCTCCACGTGCATCTGTGAGTTCACTCAATCTCGGTCTCCAACTGCATCTCCAAACTCGCGAAATCATGAGCTCTCAGCGCATCTCCGAGTTCACTCCATCTCGGCCTCCATGTGCATCTCCAAACTGGCTCGATCACGGCCTCCCAGTGCATCTCCAAACACGATCAATCATGGCCTCCAAGTATATCGTTATGGAAAGATGGTGGGTGTACAGAGATACAGGGGTAACGGAGGTAGAATGAGCGATGCGGAGTATATATTTGGTCGACCCCGGGGTAGGTAGACAGCATCTCATTGTCATCTCATCTTGTCATACAACGAAAATACACACTCTATCTTTCCCTACTTTTGGTTTCACTCGCTCTTTCTGTGGATCTTCACAGCTAGGTAGTATCATATCATCTCACCTTCTTCCTACACTCCTCGATCTCAATGTAGAAGGAACACGATGTGATACTTTCGCAGAGGCACCCATTGTGTTGCAATTCCAATGCAAGCGTTTACCCAATGAACCCAATCCGATGTATGGTCAGAGTTGGCCACAACACCATAGTGCTTGTTGAGAATAGATGACCAACAGACTGAGAACAAATGGCCAAATGGCGATCGGAGGGCGATATGCAACGCGACGCATGGTATTGACGCCAGGTGCGGAGTAATCCGCCACGGGTGTGTCTCTGACGGCTCTGACGGAGCGCATCCACTCTGACGCAGACATTCCACACAGACGGAAATGTCTTTTGCTGATGGTATAGTTGAGAATATTGAAGGTAGCAGTGACCTTCGGTGGAATGAAAGCCTCTTATATCCATCTTCTTTGTCACGGACTGGTTCTTCACTGCACCTTTGATCTCCAAAAACCAGACTCAGAAAAAGATATCATAGTCACACACATCCCAGCTTTCTTTGGTATATGCTGGAATTCATGGAGTAGGATCTTGGATAGATGCTCACCTTTGTTTGGTGCATGACACCAATGGTCATAGAAGGGATTCGACATGATATCTCTAGCAACTCCACAAGAACTATACCCGGTTTGACGGTTAGCAAGACTAGGCATTTTCCACTCAAAATGTGTGTGTACGACCGGCACTTAATTCAATCTGAGGCCTTGTTCGTTGAGTAACAACAGTGATTGATCTCTTTTGAACTCCTTGTGTAAAATTTGTTGTCTCCTCGGGATCCACCCACCGGTCAAGGATCGTTACCGAAGAAATCATCCTACCAGCCTATCACTCCCAAGTTCTCGATGATCATTGCGCAGGCATACAGGCAGGTGAGAAACTTACCTATTTCATTGAATTAAGCTGATTTTATCCGCTGCTTGAGGCTCAAGCGTAGAGATAATCCGCACAATGCCACAATGACATGGTATATGATAAGGCCGATCATAGTAGTAGCACCTGGTGAACGGTACGGAAAGTTCATCGCAGTGATTACAAAAGATACATTCTCTACTGACGATATTCAGTAGATAATGTACTGCATTATTGTGCGGGATTTGAAAGATATTATCCTACTTTGTGAAGAAAACTCACTCTGAGGTGACTTTGTTTTACCCCTCCTATCCATTTGGTGGGGTGTGATGCTGCTTTGAAAGTGATACACTAACCTGAGATAGCTCGCTTTCAAAATAATATCCTTGAGGCTCGAATCCAGCCACAAACCATACGCCATAAAGCGTCATCGAAATTCGTCAGAACACGGAGCATTTCTCCTACATGGTCAACACTCGCCAGAAACATATTACATGCTGTATCTGCAAAGGCCATGATGCAATAAGAACCGATAGGAAGCTCACTATCAACAATATCACCCAATATAGATGAATGAAGGGCTATTTCCCAATGGGATTCTACCACCTGCCGGCTTCCCTCGCCCTCAGCCATCATGGTTTGACTACAGTAGGTGCACCTGAATGGCCTTCAACAAGCTGTCAATTAAGGATCTACTCATAGACAATGTACCGGGTGCACTACCACCTGAAGATACTTCCAATGAAGAACCGATAGACCCTCAGCAGCCTGATCTCACCTGTACCGCTGATCCAACATAGACAAAGGCTCATAGGCAAGTGGTTGCAGTGGAAAATGAGGGGGGGAAAGCGTATGGCAATGCAACTGGATTGTACAACAAGCATCGAAAGGACTGAGAACAATGGAATCCATGGCATCGATTTCGGTCCACACACAACATTCAGTAGGCTCAATCGTCAAGCCAGCAAACGAAAACATGGAGGGATCAACATCTCAGGCGTGGACTGGACATCTACAAAATTGAATCAATCCAATCAGCAGACGCCCAGCGAGAGCTCCTCTCTCAACTCCATTTCGTGCTTGGCGTTGATTGTTGGATTGAAGATGACTCACATATCCTCGGAACATCATTCTACAGGGATATTTTCCAATGTATCTAGTTCCTCCAAGCACATCTCCCATTTCAGGCACACCTCGATTTTGAACCGGTGCGCCTTGCTGACTCTGAGGGTCGTTGAATCACCAGCGAAATGGATATGGGCGACTGGTGGTACGATACAAAGGATCAACCTCCTGCCGGAGCGACGATTGTGCCAGTCATATGCATCCAATGAGAATCACTTGCCCAATTGTTAGGGTGATCAGCATGGCTGGCATCTGTAACTCGCACTTGGTAATATTCGAACAGATATCCGCCATACACCTAAAAAGCATGCCTGGATTCTCATCAGACTGATCCCATGTCCCCCGAAAGGTGACGAAAACAGTGATGCAGCATGGCATTCCGCTGTTGGAACTGGGCTGTCTCAAATTACGCATCTTGACATCACTCACCCTGGCATGATATGGGATTGTGCAGATGGATTCCAGCGACAATGTTACCCTCTGTTGGCTGCCTGGGTTGGGGATTATCCGGAACAAGTCATGGTTGCTGAAGTCTCACATGGCTCCTGCCCGATGTGTGAAATTCCGAAAGGTGCGCCGACGGGGCATTCAACTTTTCTACCCCTTGGTAACTCAAGAGACCAGCATTGCCAGTTGGAGCTGCTGGAGGACAATAATATTGATGCTCTTCACACTGTAGGTATCTGCCCAATCCGCAACCAGTCCTGCCAATCCCCTCGTTGTGATGTCTATCAGCTTTGGCAGCCTGATGGATTGCATCCGCTGCTCCTGCGTTTAGTTAAAGACTTATTGCACTGGCTGCCGAAATACCTGAAAGCTGCAAATGTCAAGAATCAATTTGACAATCGATTCACATCGGTGGCACAATATCCCAGCCTGCAGCACTTCTCTACACCATTCGATTCATTGAAATGCGGCACCTTGCAAGGTAAGAAGATCTGTGGAATGATCAGGACACTGGCAGTGTAGTGCGCTCCAATTATTGTCGGCTCCAAGGATGACAGGAAAACTGCGGTGGAAACAGCCTCCGATGAAATCGTGATGGGAGCAGTGCCGGCATTACGTTAATTTTCTCCACTTGTCAGCAAACACAATCACTTGGATCTATCCCTCAATGCACTTGACGATGCACGTAAGCAATTTTACCCAAGGAAGGGTATGTTTCGACAACAGACAATGTAGAAGTGTGCGAATGCCAAAGTGGATCACCTGTTGGCCGCAGAATCCCATCACCTATGCGAACAAAAGATTCATAAGATTTGTACAGCAATGGAGGCCCTTGTGTATGGGGCTAAACAGGTTTCCCCAACAACACCCAGGCAATTTCAGGTGCGCCTGAATAGAGCCCGACAAGTGGCAACCACTTGGGCAGATCATGATCTTCACAAGGGAATTGAGCGATTGGAGCGTCAAATCCATCAAGTGACTCCAGTTGAATGCAAGGTTTCCAATAATTTATTCCAACATCACGAGCGACAACTATTGCAGCAAGTTGGGACTAAGGCAACCAGTCGCAGAAGCATATTCGCCACAGAACTTGCAATATGGACAGCTGCTGCCGAAGATGAGACTTACAGGGCTGCAAACATGACCACTGACAAGGGAGTGAACGTTCGGATCCACGTATCCAATGTTGAGACAGCAGCCACTACCTGGAGCTTGGCTGATACGGAGCGCATCACTAACCAGCTGGAGAGAGAGATTTATTGCATCACCTCGAATCAACAGAAGCAGTTCAAGAAGGAATTCTCCATCCACTGGATCGAGTTTCAAGCTTGGTGGGAGGCAATCAGCATTCAGGCGGTCCGGAACACTATTGATCAACGCGCAATCCATTTCGGATATCCAAGGATGCATCTCGTGGGCCATGTATCAGAGTCAATCGGGCGAATCAGTTCCAGTGACTGTTTCACCACCAAGATTTTTGAACGGCTACATATCGCGAACGTGAAAGAAGCATATTGACCACGCAACAATGTCAATTACATTCGATAGATGCTCAAGCACAATGACTGGTGTACCGGTCTTGACTACATGGAGGAGACACTGTCATATCTTGCACTCAAAGGCTGGTACGATATTGACTCTGGAAAAGATTTCAAACAACTCCGAAATTTTACCAACTTCAAGGCATGATTTTATAGGAATGCCTGATTCAGGTGTGTAGCTGTGGGATATAGACATTATACATTATCACTGTGCCGGAGAGTCTGGCGTCCAGGTGCACCGGAATCGCCTTGGAGACGAGTGTCGTAGTCCAAACAACTCCGAAATTTTACCAACTTCAAGGCATGATTTTATAGGAATGCCTGATTCAGGTGTGTAGCTGTGGGATATAGACATTATATATTATCACTGTCCCGGAGAGTTTGGCGTCCAGGTACACCGGAATCGCCTTGCAGACGAGTGTCGTAGTCTAAACAACTCCGAAATTTTACCAACTTCAAGGCATGATTTTATAGCATTCTGAAGATGACTTCATACTCATTAGAATATTCTTGTATTCAGTTCGGCTACTTCAGAAGTGTTGAGGAGCACCTGAAAGTACTCTCAGAGCACCTGACAAACACAGGGTTTTGCATTCATCCTGTTCGGGAGCTTCTGGGAGCTTCTGGAAGAATGGGTGGTGCTGTTCAGAATCGCTGAGTTGTTGAGTTATGACTTCCGAACCATTTTACATTTTGCTCATGTAATTGATGCCAATGCAATCTCTGGCAGAAGACGAGATCTAATGGGTGGCAAATATGACTACAAATCCAAATATAGTTATTCAGCTCTACAAATATGATGCTGAGCCAGATGCCACCAGTTATAGTGTTGCTGATACAGACAGCATTTCCAACTACATTGAGGGAGACAACTTTGGGATCACTTTGACTAATCCAAAGCAGTCCAAGAAGGAATTATCAATCAGCTTGATCATTGTTGAAGTTTGGTAGGATTAAATTGGTGTTTGGGAGTTCTGGAAAACCATCTTACAGTACATAATGCATTGTGGATATCCAAAGATCATTCAGGCGAGCCATATACGAGGGGCAATTTGGAGAATGCATTCTGGTGACAATATTTCCACTGATATTTCTAAATGGTTTCATATTGGCAATGTGAAAGAGACATCAATCCAGCAATAACATATATTACATATACCAGATAATCAAGCCTAATAACCAATGTACTAGTCTTGTTGATATGAAGCTGACACTATCATATCCTAGCCTCCAAGGCTAGTGTCATAAAGACTTTGCAAAAGTTTTCATCCCACTGTCTCCAGCCAATGAACAGCAGAATACATACAGAGAGTATTAACAATGGGTCCGGGTATCCGGCCAGCCGTCCGGGTTAGGACTGCAAACCCATGTCGGTGTAGTTCCAGGCCTGTCACACAACCAGACCCGCTGACGCTTGATGGGCCAAACCCGGTCCCGTACCCCTCAGCCCACAGGTAGTACTGGGTTTGGCTATACCCTTAAGTCAAGATCTACGGTTCTGCGTTTTGGGTTTCAATATGTATAGTCATATTCAGATATGCTACTATGAATCACAAAATACTGAAATTGGTACGTCACTGTGTGTTGTTGATGATGTAGTGGCCGCCATAATGATCGAAACGAACAGAGACACGCGCCCTACCACATTCTGAAAATGAGTATCAACCTTGCATCAACAATTGTTGGTCGTGTATCCTGGGTAATCTGGGGGCCAACCAGTTGCACACAGTCGTGAACAAAGTATTGACCGCCTTTAAAAGAAAAAGAGAAAGCGAAATGCTCTGTACCCAATCTTGAACATAAGTGTCAATGGAGCGTCAACAATTTTTGGTCTTGCATCTTCGGTAATATGAGTGGCACTTGATCAGATGCATCCATACAGAAGGATATGGCATCCTGTATATGCAAATATGGATGGGACCTTCCCACCACATCCTGCGAGACTGTAACAACTAATTCAATTTAGCGAGCTACCACTCAGTGTTCTCGAGCATTTCAACGTACAAAAACAGCCAAAATGATGTCCATATACTATAACGGCCACATCATGCTGTGATTAACCATGATGCAGCGCAAACAATCATTCACGTTCTGTTCACGTTCGTTTTCAAGCCGGGGCCGGGAGCACATCAAATTCTATGTTGCACATTACGGCAGTGAATACTTTTTCTATGACATTGTGCAACTTATCGCCCCCCTGATTACCCAAGATAGACAACCAACAATTGTCGACGCTCATTTTCAAGATGGGGCAGGGAGGGTAGCGCCATCTGTATTACCGATAAAGGCGGCCAGACATTTTTTTGTGACTGTCTGCAAACTATCAGTGGTCTGATCGCCCAGTACGCAATACCGAAACTCGTTGGCGCTCCTGGTAATTTATGGTATAGTCAATATCTGCTGGCATCGATAATTGTATACATAATAATTTGACCTTATTGGTTGCCTGTGTGTCCCATCGAGACTCAGCCCATTGGCACAGCAGCGCCCAGTAATAATCCTGCACAGGCCTCTCTCATTCTACCAAAATGGATATATCTAACTGAATATTACATTTCGCCAGCTATACTTGTGTTTATGAACAATTATCCTCCTGCAACTTCTCATTACTCTCCCATAATATATTGTCTAAGTGAAATTCTTGGTCAAGCAACATATAGAACCTGGTGAAAACATATTGACCCAATCTGTCCTACTTTTTCTTGTTTCCCTTATTCCTCCTTGTTTCCATTGCACTAACAGTCATTAACCCCATTTCAGACTCTTTCTTTAACCTGCTTATTTCCGAATTGATCCAGAAACACCAGGTGGGGCACTAACCACCCGGTGCTCTGGGCTGTCCGAAGTCTCCATCCGCACAATGGAAATTAGTCCGGAAGCAACACCCAACCCTCCCAGATACTCCAGTCGACCTCACCAGTGCTTCTAAGTACTTCCAGATGCTCCCAGGCTCTGCTGGAGCTAAGTAAAGTGTTCTCAGACTCTGCAAGAGCATTCTAAGGTCCTCCTGAACGCACCTGCAGTGGCAGAGGTGCATTCAGGATGCTACACAAACTGACTTGCATGATAGGCAAATTGTGGAGCAGCTGAGACCTCTGTGCAGCTCTGCGGGAGACATGGTGCCGTATTCTCACAGCAGAGGTTCTTATGGTTCCATGACCACAAGCCATTTCGTCTATCGTATTCATCAGTTACAGTCACAAGATTTGCTACATCATAATATGGCCTGTATTATCTATCTAGGTCTCTCCATATATGCACAAACAGCCAATATTGGCTGCAGACCAGTTGTCGAGGGTAATCGTAGGAGCACCTGGATATGCCCATTGAAAGAATTTAGAGATGCACTGCCAGTTTGTGATTGTGTGGATTGAGAGATGTACTTGGAGGCCGTGATCGAGCGGGTTTGGAGATGCACTTGGAGGCTGAGAGCGAGTGAACTGAGAGATGCACTTGGAGGCCGTGACAGAGCAAGTTTGGAGATGTACAAAGAGCCCGAGATCTAGTGAACTGAGAGATGCACTTGGAGGCCACAATCCAACTGGTTTGGAGGCCATCGATTGTGCGAACGTGGAGGCCGTGACCGAGCGACTTTGGAGATGCACTTGGAGGCGAAGATTGAGTGATTTGAGAGATGCAGGTCTATGCCTTAATTGAATGAGTTTGGAGGTAATAGATCGTGCGATCATGGAGGCTGTAATCGAGCCAGTTTGGAGATGCACTTGAAGGCCAAGTTTGAGCGACTTTGGAGATGCACTTGGAGGCCATGATCGAGCGAGTTTAGAGATACTCTTGAAGGCCATGATCGATCGAGAATGGAGGAGTACTTGGAGGTTGTCGATCTGTAGGCCGTAGATCGGGAGAAAGGGGCGGACAGGAGCCGAGACTCTATTCATTGGTCGAACTCATGATCGCGGGAATGTTGAGAGTTGAGTACGACA